>WNFQ01000738.1_pt1 | contig 22236 bp, 21 predicted proteins | sample 5400171 | NCBI WGS metagenome assembly WNFQ01 (sample SAMN13153356, study PRJNA577476) | soil metagenome | isolation source: 20 cm soil under Madrone tree | place: USA:California | collected 2016-06-14 | reverse complement strand
CCAAGCGCGCCGCTTCTCCGGAGCAGGGATTAAGTAACCCCGCACCAATGTGGGCGCGGCCGATGGTGGCGATGTACCGCCTCACCGTCGCCGGCTTCTTGCCCGCCTTCACTTCGTGCTCGATGAACGCGCGGATCGTCACCGGGTCCGCCGGTAGGAACGACTCGCCCCGCACCTCGCAGAAAGCCTGGAAGATCGCTCCGTCCGCCTTCTGTGCCCTCAAGGTGTTCGCTGCGTAGGCCCCTTCAGCCATTCCCTGCCACTCTCGCAGCTGTTCCAGAGGCTTTTTCGCCGGTTCCACGGTCGTTGGCTTCGGAAGAGATTCAGACCGCCGGTTGCTCGATTTCATGGATCCAGCCTATCACATTTTTTTCTATATGCGATAACTGTCATTATCACATGTTATTATCTGATTATAAATCAATGAGATAGTGCAAGTAGCGCCATGCACCCGGTGATCATCTCGATGCTCTACTACTGAACGAACGATCAACAAAAGTCTCGTAAGTCGTAACCAGAAATCGGAGATTTTTAGTAGCGAGAACGGCCATTCCCACTATTTGATTTGTGCAAATCCCGACGCTCAGTGAGGCGTCGGTTGAAAAAAATGATAAGGCACCTCATCAAAACGCGCCCTGCCCTCCCTATGGCTGCCGACAACCCTTGGATATTTGGATGCCTGCGGTCGGTCACGGCTGCGAATTTGCCATTAATATCCACCCCGGCTGAAACGGTTTGAAGTCGCAAGCGCCAAACACCCTCGCAGTTGCGGCTCTGCCGACGCGACGCGTGGTCACTCTTTGAAAAGGCCACGCAAAGCGACCTCTAGCGCGTACCGCGGTCGGGATCGTCTCGATCAACAATTTCTTCTCAAGGCCGGACTGCTTGAGAACGGCGTTCGCGGTGTGTCGCGATTTGATCTTCGAATCCACGGTGACATTGCGGCCAACCATCGGACTGAACCAGATCTCATGGTCACCTTTGCCGGAACGGACGAAGTAGCAGCCAGCTTCGCGGAGAAGCCGCTTCAGCTCAGGCGCGAAATCGGACATTTGAGCGAAGGCACCGCAATCTCAAGCGCACTGCGCCAATTCGTCCTTGCGCGTAATGAGCTCGAATAGAACAGGCTCGCTCGGCCCCGGCGCCCCGTTGAGCGCAAGCACTTCCGGAACCATCCGTAGGAGCTTGTCTTCCATCTCCTCCACCGTGGCGGCTTCCGTGGCAAGGCCCGGCACATCGGTTTCGGCGACGTACCAAACCTCGGCCTCTTTGTCCCAATGACAGGTGACCGTGTAACGCTTGGTGCTCATGTCTGCGCCAGCAGCAGGTCGTTAAGCATGTTGTACATTGGAACAATCTACCACAGACACCTAAACCTGCAAAAAGCGGTGTCCGGGCCTCAAGATTGGCGTAGCAGCTGCAGTTGGGTCGAGCTTTCGCTGCCAACTCAATGGCCCACTCGATCTTCAAATGGGTCTGTCGCGGCCGGCTCCCTTCTATGGCGCCCAAGCGGCGGACATAGGGCGCGCCAGTGACACCTTTCATTATCCAGTCCAGGCCACTCGCCCCCGGGATTACGTAAAACGTCCGGGTAATGTAATGCGCAGCGGGGGCTGATGAAAGGGGGCCTCGAACATTGTATTTGCGCCATCGTCGAATAGTCCGACATACGGTCCGTGGGTTGCAGGTTGCCGCAAATCGTCGCGCTCTTCGCGATCGCCAATGGACTACGTTTTAACTCTCGTGTGTTCGGTGCTCAATTCGCGTGAAACACGTAGTCGTCATTTTCCCTCGCCGCCCACACTATGTGACGCCGGCAGTTGCTGCTGTTGGTAAATGGAGAAGCGCGATGATCAAAACCACAAACGAGATCGAGGCTCCACGTGCCGGGGTCATGGGTCGCGACAACCAGATGCCAAAAGGCGTCCATGGGGCGGGACCCGCCTCGGAACCCGCTGCGCCGCGGAACCCCATTCGCATGCTGCGACTCTCGCAGGTCGTAGAAAGGACGGGCTTAGGCAAAACGACTCTCTACGAACTGCAAAGGAAGGTCGCTTCCCGAGAAGTGTTCATCTGACCGGCCATTCAGTTCGATGGATTGAAGCGGAAGTTGACACATGGCTTATGCAACAAGCACAGGCACGAATCCCGCCACCTCAGAGGTAACGGATTGCCAGGTCACGCCGCTTCGCGTGTCAACGACGGCGCCGAAGGCGCGCCGGCAGGTTGAGTGAAACTGGATAGGTCATGCCGTTTCCCGCCCGACTCGTTACCGAGTAAATCGCTGGCCCATTGGGTCAGCACAGCGCGCATTTCTTTCACGTAACCGTATCGATTGTAGATCGCTGTCACGCTGCCATCGGAGTGCCCGAGTACGCGCTTGATCAACTGCTCGCCGCCCACACCGAGTGCTTCGGCGATCCGCGTTGCCACCGTCCTGCGCAAGTCATGCGGTGTCCAGGGCTTCATCTCGCGCGATCCGGTATGGGCGCAAATCGCCCGGCGCATCCGCATTTGCGCTTTGTACCAGCCGGCGAGTGGCCTGGCGCCACCCGTCCCGCTCAAGATGTGCTCACCGCTCTCGCCGGGATGGTAAGCAAATACATGCCGTAACAGATCGACGGCTGCGGGCACGAGCGGAACCACATGCACGTGATCGCTCTTGTACGCATCCGCCGGAAGCACCAAGAGCGCATGATCCAGATGTAGGTAAGGGCGCACTTTAAACAATGGGTTATGTCGGCTCAAAGGGTCCGCGCGCGAACCGCCTTACGTGGCCATCCCGGACTAGCTTGTACAGAGCCGCGGGGTGAATACCTCGCGTCAGGGCCTGGCTGGTTCTCAGCACGCCGCCGTGCTGTCGAAAGGTTTCCAGCGCGGTTTTGATGTCGCGAGTCTGGGTCATGGTGGACACTATTAGCACCAGTTAAATGATTTTGGCACTTTTTCTATCCGCCCCACGACATTGAACCCTAGCGGGGCCGAACGCACCGTTTCCTTGGCGAGCGCGACGAATCAGATACGGATGACAATGACTTGAGCAGTGGCTGACACTCGTGCACCGAACAGGGTATGGGGTATTTTAGCGCTCCGCAGCAAATGCGTGATGTCTTGCACGTCGGAGGTCACAATGGTAGCGGGGCGCAGCGCTATTGCAATCGCGACGACATTGCCGTCGACAATCGCTGCAGTCTTCGAGATCGCAAGCAATGCTCCTACATGACGCGCGCTCTGCTCATTGAGTTCCGGGAAGCCGTCAACGGAGCCGAATAAGTGGGCGGTGCGTGCATGGGTCGAGGGCCCGCGCCAAGTTTCGGCCACTACGGTCGCGGGCACGAGGATCGGCGTCCGATTCTTGCGAGCGGCCTTTAGTATGGCGGCCAACGTCGGATCGTTGCGCTCCGAAGCGATGATCGCGCCTGAGTCGAAGATGATCCTCACCGCGCAAAGAGAGCTTCGAGACGGGCCGTTAGCTGTTGATCAATCGGGTCATGGTCTTTCTCAAACGAAGCCACATAAGCGGCGCGGTTTTGGTCAACCAGTTCTCGTGCCAGAGCACGCCCTACGAAGCGTGAGAACTCTCGTTTACCGACCTTTGCTCGAATGGCCGCGGTTAGCGCACGAGGCACACTTGCGGCAACGGTTTCCGCGGGTCCAGCAAAGCGAGTGAGTGGGTCGTCGTCCGGTAGCGAGCTTTTGCTGCGTGGAGATCTCATAGACAGATTATAACTCAAACTATAAATTAGTCCAAAGTCCGTCAGCGCACGCCCATAAATGCGGCACTCTAGCCTTAGCGGCTTACGGCCGTGAGAAAATCACGATCACTCTGGCAACTGCCCTACTAGGGCATCCCGCCAGTTAAAAGATTCGTGAGAGATTCGCGTGACCGGGTCAACTTTCCGCGGCCAGCGTTGCGCAGTTGATCGAGTGAAATGCCATCTAGCATGTATCTGCTCAAGCGATACACGGTATCGAAAGATATTGGCTATCAAGCAGAAAGCAGCGGGACTAGCCTCCTCCCACGGAAAATTCTGTGACCCCGCCTACGTATGATCCGTGATCATCCTGCGACTGTGCATTCCGGGGACTGTCTAACGTTTTGAATGGGGGAAATACGATGCACAAATCTAAGATGATCTTGTTTGCGGGCGGGGCCTTTGGTCTTGCCATCTCGGGCTGGGCTAGTCGCGCTGCGGCGCAGACCGAGACCCCGGGTACCGAATCAGCACAGCCGGGGGGACGTCTCGAAGAGATCGTAGTCAGCGCCCGTCGACGGCCGGAATCTCTGCAGGACGTGCCGACCGCGGTGGCGCCCATCACCAAAGCCCAACTTGAAAACAACGACGCGACCACTCTCAGCAACCTTGCCGAGCTGGCGCCGCAGGTCATGATCGGCTCGACGGCCACGGGCACCGGCGCCGTGCTCAGCATCCGCGGAATCAGCTCCGGGGCGACCGATAGCGGCATCGACCAAAGCGTGTCGGTCGATATCGACGGCGTTCAGCTCAGCCGTGGTCGCATCATCTCGATGGCCCTCTTCGACCTCCAGCAGGTAGAGGTTCTGGAGGGTCCGCAGGCGCTGTTCTTCGGCAAGAATTCCCCCGCCGGCGTGATCTCGTTGCACAGCGCCGACCCGATTAACAAGTTGGAGGCCTCTGTCAAGGCCGGTTACGAGTTCGAGGCGTCCGAGAAATTTGGTGAAGGAGTCGTCTCCGGTCCCATCACCGACACCTTGAAGGCGCGGCTCGCGTTCCGTGTTTCCTACATGGATGGCTGGATCAAGGACATCGCAATGCCGGTCATGGATCCCTTTGTCCCTGGGGTGTATGCACCCGGGGCTAGAAGCCAAGCTAACTCCCCATTTGGACACGATTTGGCCGTGCGCCTCACGCTCCTGTGGACGCCTGCGGACGATTTCGATGCCAAGTTCAAACTGACCGCGGACAAGCAGACCTACAATGGCCAGCTCGCGAATGCCGAGCCGTTCTGCACCGGTGGCACCACTATTCCGGTGGAATTGGGCTCTCTCAAAGGACCCAGCGTCAACTGCTTCAAGAACATGGTGAAGTCGGTCAACGCCTTTTCCCCAACCTGGGCGCAGAACCTTGCATACGGGAATGGCGGCGACCCCTATGGGATTTCCGAGTTTCTCCTCGGCTCTTTGACGCTCAACAAGAAATTCAACGGCGTTACGCTGACCTCGACGACCGGTTACTACGTTCAGAACGTCACGGACAGCGGGGTCGATGACGACTCCTTCTACGCCCAGGTTTACAATGCGGAGCACGAGCACTACGACTTGGTCACCCAGGAGCTGCGGGCCAACAGCAATTTTGACTTCCCGGTGAACTTCACGGCCGGCGTTTATTTCGAGCACTCGAATCGACCGTTCTTCAACACGCCGGTCCTGTTTCCCGGGATTGAGGGTTTCGACCCCGTTGCCAAAAACTATTCGAACAGCCAACTGCAGTCGGATGAAACCGGCGACACCTACTCGTTCTTCGCTCAGGCCCGATGGGACATCATTCCAACCCTCGAGTTCGCGGCTGGCGCGCGCTACACCTATGATCAGAAGGACCTCACCGTCGAGAACCTGACGGTCAATCCGGGGAGCGCGCACCTCGGGATCGTCCTCTACCCGGCGGGCCAGGTTATCGACTCCCATTACATCGATCACAATGTCTCGCCTGAGGCGACGCTCACCTGGCATCCCGAACCCGGCCAGATTTTGTACCTTGGCTATAAGACCGGGTATAAGCCGGGCGGCATCTCCAACGGGGCCTTGCTCTACTCTTACGCCAGCCCACAAAACTTGCAGTACGGACATGAAACCGTGAAAGGCGGGGAGATCGGCTATAAGGCGGATCTGTTCGATCAAAAGCTCCGTGTCGACCTTACCGCCTACACCTACAATTACGATGGCCTCCAGGTGGCCTCTGTCAATAATATCAATGGGGCTACCGTATTTACCGTCTCGAATGCGGCGGCGGCCACGACGAGGGGAATCGAGGCAGCGGTCAAGTGGCTGGCGACCGACCAGCTCAGTTTCAACGGCAATGTCGGCTTCAACCGCGCACGGTATTCGAGTTTTCCGGGTGCGCCATGCTACGAAGCCCAAACCGCGGCTGAGGGGTGCGTCCACGACCCGATTCGGAACGCTTCGCTTCAAAATCTCTCGGGTAAGCCGCTCGTCCGTGCGCCGAATGTCACCTTCGATGTGGGCGGCGAGTATCAGGCCAAGTGGATACGCGGTTGGACGACCGATCTGGCGGTCGATGGTGCTTACACCTCGTCGTATCAGACCGCGGGCGACTCAAACCCGGGTGGCATTCAGGGGGTCTTTTGGAAGCTGAATGCCGCCATGCATTTCATTTCGGATGACTCGCACTACGAATTCTCTGTGATCGGCCGGAATCTGACGAATTCCTATTATTTGCTCACCTCGAACGGGCTGGATGCCGGCCTTCCGACACAGTTCGACGGCTTCTTCAACCGGCCGCGCGAGGTCATCCTCGAGGCGCAGTACCACTTTTAGATCCCTTGCCTGTGATGCCAACCGGTTGCGCCGTTCTGCGACTGGGGACTCGTCCGACGGGTTCCAGATGGGAACGCGGATTATGCATTTTATTCTTATGTCCCCTCCTACCGAGATACGTTCTATCGAGAGAGATCGGCTACGGAATGCTCAGCTACTACCATCGCGTCGCAGCCTGATGAATGTCGGTGGCTTTTTTGGACAATTCGCGCTCCAGATGCCTCTTCGCGATCTCGAGGAACGCTCGCGCAGCGGGTGAGACGCGACCGCCGCTGGCATGCACCGCATAGAGGCGCCGCGCCGGCGGCGCGTACGCATCGAGCACCTCGACGAGTTGATTGGCCGCAAGCCCTTCGATGACGACCGCTCCTGGAAGGCGGGCAATGCCGAGCCCTCGCGCCGCGGCCTCGATTGCGAGCGGGATGCTGTTGACGACGAGCCGTCCGCGCACCGGGACCTCAATGGCACGACCGCGAGAACGAAACGTCCAGCGCCCTCGTGGCGCGAGCGGCGTGAAGAGGATGCACTCGTGCCGGCGGAGGTCGCGTGGGGCAAGGGGCGTTCCGCGGTCGCGCAGGTATTCGCGGCTCGCGAAGCAACGCAGTTGTCCGCGCCCTAGCTCGTGCGCCACAACGGAGGTGTCCTTCAGAGTCCCAGTTCGAAACGCGAGGTCGAACTTCTCGTCCACGAGATCCACATGCCGATCGGTGAGGACGAGCTCCAACTGCATCTGCGGATGCCGCGCGAGACATTCCGCGACGACCTCGCCGAGCAACGTCTCCGCGAGTGTCACCGGCGCCGTCACGCGCAGTCGCCCAGCCGTATCCTCGGACCTCGTCGCGAGAGCGCGCCCCGCCTCCATGATCGTCCCGAGCGCCGGACCACACGCACGGAGGTAAGTCTTACCCGCGCTCGTAAGTTCCACGTGGCGCGTGGTTCGGTGAAAGAGGCGCGTGCCGAGCGTGCTCTCGAGCTCTGCGACCCGGCGGCTCACCGTCGATCGTGGCACGCCCAGCGCATCTCCAGCTGCCCGAAAGCTCCGAAGCTCGGCGACCCGTACGAAGAGCTCGACGGCACCAATCTGGATTGTCCCACTCATAGGACACATTATCCCACGGCGCGTGCCGCTTCACCAGGCATCGGAACGAGTATCATTGTCGCAAGTGAAAAGGAGGTGGGTCATGGGTCAGAAGCTTGCCGTCGTCGTCACGGGAGGCACGGGCAAACAAGGTGGCGCTGTGGTGAAGAGCCTGCTCGAGCGTGGTCACGAGGTTCGCGCCATCACCCGCAGTACCGACTCCACGAAGGCGAGGGAACTCGCAAACGCGGGCGTCACGCTCGTCCGCGCGTCACTCGAAGACACGGCCGCGCTCACGAAGGCGCTCGAAGGAGCGACCTCCCTCTTCGCGATGACGACGCCATTCGAAGGAGGCACGCAAGCCGAGATGCGACAAGGCATCTCCGCCGCGGACGCGGCCAAGGCCGCAGGTGTACATCTCGTCTTCACCTCGGCCGGCTCCGCCAATCGACAGACGGGCATTCCGCACTTCGACAGCAAGTACAAGGTCGAAGAGCACATCTCCAAGATCGGCGTGCACGCCACCGTCCTGGCACCCGTCTATTTCATGGAGAACCTCTATTTCGGCAAGGAGCAACTCGCGAAGGGCATTTACGCCACGCCGCTCCCGCCGACGAGACAGCTCGCGCAAGTCGCCGTCGCGGACATCGGGGCCGTCGCCGTTCGCCTCCTCGAGGACCCAGGCCGCTTTGCAGGCAAGCGCTTCGACCTCGGGAGCGACGAGCTCACGGGCAACGACGTCCTCGCCATCCTCTCCCGTGTCACCGGTCGCCCGTTCACCTATTTCCAGGTCCCGCTGGACGTCATCCGCCAACGCATGGGTGAGGACGGCGCCAAGATGTACGAGTGGTTCGACCGTGTCGGCTACACGGTCGATCGCGCAGCGCTCCGCGGTGAGTTCCCCGACGTCGCCTTCCACGACTTCGAGTCGTGGGCGAAGGCACAGGATTGGAACAGGCTCCTCCAAGGCGCATAGGACGCCCGCGCGTCCGACGCATTCAGCAAGCCACGAATGAGGTGATACCGATGAGTCGAATCCCTACCCATACGGTCGAGGACGCACCCGCTGCATCGCGCCCACTTCTGCAAAATCTCATCCAGTCTTCCCCAACGGGACGCTTCCTGAACGCGCATGCCCAGATGGCGCATTCTCCGACGGTCCTGGCGGCGTACACGTCGCTACGCGCCGTGATTGCCGAGCACGGGACCTTCGGACCGAAGATGGGTGCGGCACTGACTCTCGCAACTGCGGCTACGGTCGGCAACGGCTACATGATCGGTATCGCCAGTCGACTCGCCCACATGAACGGCTGGGCCGAAGAGCAGGTCGTCGCCCTACGGACGGGCACCCCGACGAGCGACGCCAAGATCGACGTGCTGACCGGCCTAGTCAGGGAAGCGGCTGCCAATTCGGGAAACGTTACCGGCGCCACCTGGAAGGCCGCTCAGCAAGCCGGCTGGAGCGATGAGCAACTGACCGACGCGTTTGCTTACTTGGGACTGACTATATTCACGGGATACTTCCTCAATTACGCGCAAACCGATATGGATGCCTTGTGGTAGACACGGGCTGGCATATACATAAGTATATGCCACACCAATTTCGTTGCCAGGTGGCCCCCAGCCGACGTCATCGGTCACGCTGACCACCCGGTACCCTGCGTTATCCCCAGTGTCACGGTAGGCTGAAACGCGCGTTACCTTCGATACCAATGCGCTTGACCGAGTCGTCCGGCCGGCGCGCTTTCCGAAGGACCCCCGTCGACCGCTAGTGGACACCACACGATCAGCATCAACCTCATTGTCGAGCAGACCAAACGACAACCTCTGCATCCCGAGGCCGCGGCAAGGGCACAGGCTGCTCTTGATATCGGCATGCGCGTACTAAGTGCACCCCGAATTGGTAACACGCGGATAACCGACCCCGACCAGACGATCTATGTCCTTGAGCGGTCCGCGCCTGATACGTTGGTAGCCCGACCAGAAAACGTCCCGCTGTAACTTTCTGCGTCTTGCGGACGAATAACAGAGGGCCGACGCAACTCGGGCGTTCTGCAGTCTCTCGCCATTGAACTCAATGAGTCACCGCGAGTACACGGCGCCTCGCCAGTGACCCGCATCGCGCCGCATTTCAAGTAAGGCTGACGTTAAGCTCGGGAAATAGAGGTCCCGGGTTTCCAGGTGGCGACCGCCGGCTCTTTCGCCCGCCTATCGAAACGTAACGGCAATTTTCGCCAAGTGCTGAGAATTTTGTACAAGCCTTTTCGATCCTCGCCCGGCAAGATAAAGCTGGCGATGCAGCACTCCGCCAGATCGAGCGCGGGTACATGACGCGCCAAGTTAGCTTGCTATTCCTAGACCTTGGAGAGTAATAAGACCATGCACAAGTCATTTCTGAGTCTCTTTGTCATCGTCCTCGTGTCCGGCATTGCGGCGGCGGCAGAAGGTACTTCCTCGCCGCCTCCTGTCGCGGAGGGAGCTATACCGTCGGCCTATGTGTGGCTCAGCGGTGGCTCGGTCGCTGTCGGCATCGGATACACCTGGGGTCACGGCACCCTTTACTACAGCAAGGACCAAAAACAGTACAAGTTCAAACTCTCCGGCGTCTCCGTCGCTGATGTGGGCGGAGCCGGTATTACCGCGGAGGGCGAGGTCTACAATCTGGCCGCCCCGGCGGATCTCAGTGGCAATTATTCGGCGGTAACAGCCGGCGTGACAGTCATTGAGGGCGGCTCGGTCGCCTATCTCAAGAACCAGAAAGGCGTCGTCATCAAGCTGCACTCGCAGACCGGTGGGCTGCGATTCAATCTGTCCGCCAACGATGTGCACATCACGCTCCAGCAACCCTAAATGAAGTCAGCGAACAGTTGATGCATCACGGAAGGATGCTGCAGACCCGTGCAACCTGGGACGACACAGATTGAATAGCTGTGTCTTACTTTTGCCGTTCAATATGGGGCAAATGACTCGAGTCAGTTAGCTAGACAGTCCCCTCGGTTTTGTCCGCGTAGATCAGGCGGCCGGGCCCAAGCCGCGTCATGATTTCGGGCAGGCTGGAATTAGCGACGGCAAAGCAGCCCTGGCTGCGGCCGAGCATACCGGAGAATCCGATCATTTCCTCACTTACGTACCAAGCGCCATGCACCACGATCGCCCTCGAACTGGCGTTACTGTTGCTCGGATCAAGCCTGCCGCGGAATACAAAAGTGCCCCCTCCGGTCTTCCGAGTCAAACCTCGTAAATGATAACTATATGTTTTTATTATAGTTTATAAGCCATAGGTTCTGACGTGGGAGTCGCGAGTTCAAATCCTGTCACCCTGACCATTGATTTTCCTAATATTTTTTAGCGCTTCGCAAACGCGCGAAAGATGCACCCGCATTTCATTCGCTGGCGCGAACCGCCCCCAAAAGTTTGGGGCTTCGTCCCCTAGTCCGCAGCCAGATAGGTCGTATGCGTCAATCCAGCGTACGATTAATTCGGAATCTGTGCGGTGAGTTGGCGGATACGTTGCCATGACGAGCAGCATCAACTACAGCTTCGGGCCTTTTTGCTTTAACGCGAGGGGGCGAGTCCTGTTGCGCGGTGCGACCGATCTCGCGTTAGCGCCTAAAGCCGCCGATACCTTGCTCGTCTTGCTGGCGAACGCCGGTCAGGTCGTCGAGAAGGATGATCTTTTCAAATCTGTGTGGACCGGCACGGTCGTCGGCGAGGGAAGCCTGACGCGGACCATTTCGATCTTGCGCAAAGCGCTTGGCAGCGCCGCGCGCGGAAGTCCTTACATCGCGACGGTATCGAAGCGAGGGTATCGATTTGTCGCCGACGTGAATAAGACGCTGACGAACTCCGAGGCGTCGTCGGACGACTCAAGGGTCATGCTGGCGGTCCTGCCGTTCGATAACCTGAACAGTGGCCAGACGCATGACTATTTCAGCGATGGTTTGACTGAAGAAATGATCGCTCAATTGAGCCGTCTGAATCCGTCGCGACTCGGAATCATCGCGCGCAGCTCTTCGATGATGTTCAAGGGGACTCACAAGCGTCTCGCGCAGATCGGTCGTGAGCTGGGAGTGAGCTATGTATTGGAAGGCAGTGTCAGGCGCAGTCGCGGGCGCATGCGAATTGCCGCGCAATTGATCCAAATCAGCGACGAAACTCACGTATGGGCCGAGAGTTACGAGCGGCGGACAGGAGACGCTCTGCGCCTTCAATGCGAAGTCGCCGAGGCAATCGCAAAGGAAATTCAGATCAAACTTACGCCCCGGGTCGTCCGGCGCCTGGCCTCTGCTGTGCAAGTTCCGGAAAAGGCCTACGAGGCGTACTTGAAAGGGCGCCACCTCTTCAACAAGCGAACCGAGGCGGGCATGCGCGCCAGCATCACGCACTATGAGCTCGCGATCGGGCACAGTCCAGAATATGCGCCGGCGTATGCCGCAATGGCCGATTCGTACGTGATGCTCGCGTGTCGCGGCATGGTGCCCGCCAAGGAGACATTTCGGCGCGCACGAGCCGCGGCTCGGAAAGCCCTCGAGCTGGACCATGATCTCGGAGATGCTCACGGATCGCTGGCTCATGTCCGTTTGCACGATTGGGATTGGGACAGTCTCGACCAGGACTTTCGCAGGGCCACTGAACTGAACCCTTCACTCGCGATCGTCTACTACTGGTACGGCGAGTACCTGATGTGCCAGGGACGGCGCGACGAGGCCATCGCTTCGACCGAGACGGCCTGTCGGCTCGATCCGTTGTCACCCGTCATCCAGTCATCCATGGCGATGATTCTGTATCTGGCGCGCCGCTACGACCGAGCCGAGACGGTATTGACGGGTGCATTGCAGACGAGTCCTAAACACTTTTTGCCCCACCTTCGCCTCGGTCTCGTGCGCGTGCAGCAGGGCAAGTACGACGATGCCGTTTCGGAACTCAAACTTTCGATCAAACTAGCCGGCCACAGCACAGAGACCCTGGCCGCGCTCGGCATGGCCTACGCGGCCCAGGGTGACACCGATCGCGCGTATCGTATCGTGGCGCAGCTCGAGCGCCTCAAGGGCAAGCGTTATGTGCTCCCGTACAACATCGCAAAAATCTACGCGGCGGCGCGCGACAAGAAAAAGGCGTTCGAATGGCTGGAGACGGCTTATGAAGGCGGCAATCCTGATCTCATCGAGCTGAACTCGGAGCCTATATTTGACGGACTGCGCAACACCCGGAGATTTGCCCACCTGATGCAGAGGATCGGCTGGAATGTCTAATGCCTGCGAATTCGCCAGTGCCGCCGCTGCGTCTACGGCGCTTACCTGACCGCAATCCCGTGCGGTCGTGCGGGTCCGGTCGCAAATGCAGTATTGAAGTCAAGCTTAAATCTCGGATCGAGCTCCAAGTCGTCATCCGTAACATTCGCGACGTGAATGCGATGGTCTCCTTCCGCGTGCACCTTCCCCATGGAGTCCTCGTTCAGAAAATAATCGCTGATGACGAGTCTCTTCTCGTCACGCGTCAGCGCGATGTAGTGCGGACCCGAGGTCGCACCAAGATCAAGTGTTGCAGCGAGCTTCGGATGTCTTGGCTGGGAAATGTCCAGCATCAGGACCTTGCCGGCCCGATTCAGCGAAATGAACAGGCGCCGTCCGTCCTCGGTGATACGCATGAGTTGTGGCCATCCGCCCACGGCAATTGCAGAGAAATCAAACACTAGCTCCGCCGTACCACGCTGCGTATCGAGTAAGTACAGGTGATCGTCCAACATGGCGGCCGTAAAGCCGCGGCGCTGGTTGTCGTGCGGAATTAGCTTCACGTCTATCGTCCCCGCTCCAGGAGTTGTAATTGTGCGCACAATTTCACGCCGATTGAGATTCCACACACGAACCGAACCGCGGAACTCCGGATTCCCCGGCATCGCCTGCAGTGTAGTCGCCGGGCAAATGAAGTCGCTCGTGACCATGAGATTGACTTCGGGGCGGAACGAGATGCCGTGAGGATTGAAGCCATCGGTGGGCGGCTCATCGGGATACTCGCGCACCAGACGCAGGTCGTTATCAAACTCGGCGACTCGTCCCGGCGCGTGACCTGCAGATCCACCCATCATTGTGACGAGAAAGCCCCCGCCCGGCATCGGCAGAAAGTCGTCCGTGATCGAAGAAAGCGGTGGATCGCCGGCGGAAATGAATCGCGGCGAGCGTGGATTCGATACATCGAAGAAAAAAATCTCCTTCTGTCCCTTCAGGACGCTCAGCAGACCGCCACAAGCGACGACTTTACCGTCGTCGGAGAGGCCGATGTGATGCGGTTCATTGCCAGTCGCGTCCGTTGGCGGGAACGGCGCCGTTGCAATGATCTTGCCGTACTCCGCGGAGCGTTCGTTGAAGTTAACGACGGCTAGGAAATCAGGTGCCTGCCGCGCCTGATCACCGGAACAGATGAAGAGATAATGCGGCGCGGCGCCGATCTCGCTGCGCTCACCAACCCCGTACGCCGATGCGCCGTACGCCGCAACCAGCGATACCGCTGCAGATACCGCAAGCACCGCCCGAGACAGATGAGGATTGATGCCCATGACACTGGCTCCTTTGGTTCGGTTCCAAAGGATTTATAGCCCTCAGGCGGCGGCAATGTCCTTCGCGCGGGCTGATGATTTTGTGATGAATTTGTGACCGCCACTGGCGGTCATCGTGACACCTGTTTAGGGCCACTCTCCGATCGGCCTTGATTCCGAATTTCGCGTTGACAGAATCTTTGAATTATTATAATGTACACTTACTGTCTTGGCAGGAGATGGCAACATGAGCGCAGGCTCCCGACGGAGTAACAAAACATGAACGCGTCTGGTCAACACCCAATCATGGAACCCGTGTGCCGGTTGCTGCCGTCGATCGCCGAGCGAGCTGCGGAGATGGAAAGCGCCCGGATGGTGTCGGCGGATATCTGCTCGGCGCTGGAAGCGGCTGGATGCTTCACCATGGGCATTCCGCGCAATCTCGGCGGCCTGGCCCTGCAGCCTCTGGAAGTATCGCGCGTTCTGGAAATGCTGGCGAGAACAGACGGGTCCGTGGCATGGACCGCGATGGTTGCGTTGGGTTTCAACTTCGTCTACAGCCGCTTCTCTCCGTACATTGTTGAACAGGTACGCGCGGTGTCCCCAGCCCTGCTGACACGCGGGGCGGTTGCACCCCAGGGCCGCGCCACCCCCGTGGACGGCGGCTACCAGGTGGAAGGGCGATGGGCGCTCGGCAGCGGCAGCTACGATTACCGCTTCGTGATGGCGACCTGTTTGATCATGAATGGCGACAAACCCGCTGTTGGCACGAACGGTGCTCCGGTAACGCGGGTAGCGCTTCTGCCGGCCTCTGCGGCCGAGTTCCTCGACACATGGAAGTCGGTCGGACTCTGCGCGACCAACAGCCATGACTTCGCTGTAAAGTCCGTCTTCGTCCCTGAAGAGTGGACGGCGTCCCTGTCCGGTCCCGACCATTTCAAACTGCCGCTCACGGGTTTCGACTTCCAAATGGCGTCGACCCCAAACCATGCCAGCGTGACACTCGGCATCACTCAAGGGATACTGGATGACATCCTCGCGCTCTCACTCAAGAAGCGCCCCACGCGAGGCGGGGGGAAGACCCTTGCGGCCGATGCCCTGTTTGCTTACGAGCTCGGCCATCTATCGGTTCGACTGGAGGGGCTCCGCGCGCTGCTCGAAGCGAGGCTGGTCGAGAGCACGGCGCTCGCGCGCAAGGGCGATCCGGTCGGCGCACTCGAGGTCGAGAAAGTTTGCGCCACCGCCGCCTACGTGCAACATGAATGCCAGGATATCGCCAATCAGGCATTCACGTTGGGTGGATCGACCGTCTGTTACCTGTCGACATCGCTGCAGCGGCGCTGGAGAGACATTCGGTGCGTGGTGCAGCACGTCGCTGCGAGCAGGTCCAGGTATCAGACTTACGGCAATGCCATTATCGCGGCGGCGCAGGAGTCGGGTAGCTAGTTCTTCGTGCGCGCAGCAGCCATCGCCGCGCGATATGCAAACACCATCGCAGGCCCGAGAGTGAGCCCCGGGCCGGTCGCAACCCCGTCCATGATGGAGGTCATGTCATTGCCACATGCGTAAAGCCCGGGCAACGCCTCGCCCTTGCGATCGACTATCTGTCCGTCTTCGTTGGTTGCCAGCCCGATACCTGATGCTGTCGGTGCAGGCCATACGGCCAGCGCATAGAACGGTGCCTGAATGATGGGGGCAAGACATGGGTTCGGCGCGACCTGCGGGTCGCCGCCGGATCTGCCAAAGCGGGTGCTTCCTTTGCCGAAGTCCTCATCCACACCGGACTGCGCAAACCGGTTGTGCCGGGCAACGGTGTCCGAAAGCGCACTGGAATCGACGCCGATCCTAGTGGCGAGCCCGTGAAGCGTGTTGCCGCAGGCGAGATAGCCCTGTTGGACATGACGCTGGGGCCGCCAGCTTCCGGGACGCACGACGCCCAGCCCATAGGTTCTGAGAAAGTGGGCGTCAAAGATCAAATGCGCTGGAATCGCCCTGGCAGATTCGTTACTCGAGTACATGGCGGCCACAAAGTCGTGGTAACACAAGCTTTCGTCCACGAAACGTCGGCCGCTGCCCGTCACCGCGATTATTCCCGGTTTTGCCAGGTCAGTGAAATGAGGAAACAGGCTGCCCTCACGACCGCGGCGCGAAACTCGCGAGACGGGAGTCCAGACACCACCTAACCTCTGCCCCTCGGCATCGACATAACCGCCTGCGTTCTCGCCCATCATGAGGCCATCGCCCTCGTCGCTCGGGCAAGCAAGACACAGATCGGCTGGCCGGGGGAGGTAGCGCCCGACGAGTTCCCGATCATGCGCCATTCCGCCTGTCGCGAGCACGACGCCACATCGGGTACGAACCCGCAGGCGGCGCCCTTCGCACTCGATGACCGCACCGACGACAGCGCCCTCCGCCACAACGAGTTCTTTGACCCGGGTCTTGAACATGATCGGCACACCCTGCCGACGCAAGCTGTAGAAAAGCCGCGCCACGAGAGCGTTACCCATCACGAGTCTGGTGCCGCGTTCATGATGAACACGGTCCGACAAGTGGCGCAGAACCAGTCGGGCGGAGTATAGGAAACTCTTTGAGCTCCTGTACCGTTGCAACAGATGCAAGAGATCCGGTCTGCTGACCATCATCCCGCCGAGCACCGTGAGCTCGGGAAGAGGTGGCCGCACGCGTTTGAAATCGTTGCCGAGCAGGCGCCCGTCGAATGGCGCAGGAATCAACACGCGCCCGCCTGCGGCGGCGCCCGGCACCTCTGACTGGTAGTCCGGTAGGGGCCCCGCATCCGCCAATGCGATGCCGCAAACGTTGAGACAATCTATCGCGCGAGGGCCGGCTTCCAGGAACGCTTGACGCAGGTGCCGGCGTGAGTTGCTGCGAATCACCGCATCGAAGTAGGTTTGGGCAGCCTCAAGAGTGTCAGCATGGCCGGCGGCGGCGCCCCGTGAGTTGCCCGGCACCCAGACCGCACCGGCCGAATATGCGGCAGTTCCACCGACAAACTCGCTCTTCTCGCAGACGAGCGTGTCCAGCCCCACCCGGCTCGCAACCAACGCCGCGGTCATGCCTCCCGGACCGGCTCCAGCCGCAAGCAGGTCAACCTCCCGGTCCCAGTGCGAGGATTGCGAGACGCGCCTCAGCGTATCAGCCCCTTCTCCCGATAGTAGCGTGCGGCGCCCGGGTGAAGCGGTATGGCTGTTTGCGCCACCTTTTCCGGCAGTATGGGATATGTCAGCGGACTGATATTGACTGGAAGGTGTCGATACTGCCTCTCGATGATCTCCTGCGTGTTGCAGGCCACCCAGGCGAGGACATAAGCCGCATCCTCGGGAAAGTCGGGTCGAACGAAACTGATCCAGTCCGACCAGTCAATTGCCTCCAGATCGAACGTCAGACCCTCCAGTGATCCGGCCGGCAGTATGTTGGTCGTCCAGCCGAATTTGTTGCGCAGACCCTTGAGAACCTCCGGCTCGAAAGGAATGAAGTCGAGCTTCTTGTCGCGTGCCAGGAAGCGCCAGTACGGTGTCATGACCGCTTCATAGAACAACGCATTGGCTCGGCCGTCGCGAACAGCCTGCGCGCACTGATCCGGCGGGCCGTGCTCGATGAAGGAGCCGCCCCACTCGAGAATCACTTGTCGGGGAATCTTTGCCTCAGCGAGCAACCGGTCGACCACGAAGCCGATATTGCTCGTGCCATCGTTCGGCTGCGTGGCAATATGCAATGCAGGCTTCTTTTTCCGGATATCTTCGAAGGTCTTGACGCCCACGGAAGCGTCAATCGCCAGAATCAGGCTATCCTTCTGCGGAAACGTACCGAGCGAAAGCAGGTTGGGAAACGGCTGCCCCTCATAGAGGCCAACTCCGTCGATGGCGTTGCGAACCATTTGCGCCGGCGTTGAGAAGGCCAGGTCATATTGACCGCTGCCGATCATACGCACCGTCTCGGCGGCTACGAATGGTGCGCTCCAGATCGCATATCGCGATCCCGGCTTCGAGCGCTCGATCAGCCCGGCTCCGAGCCAGCCGCACACTTTATGGATATTCGCCCAACCCCAATCCCCTACCAGGTGAAGCTCCAGCTCACGATCAACCCGCGGTCCCGTGACTTCTTCCATCGCTCTGCCCTCTTGTGTCGTCAATTCACATGAGCTCTTAAGAACGGTCTCATTCTTCTCCCGGCAGGATCCAGACATCGCCAGCCGCAGCTCTGAGGCGCAGCTTGCGCAGCTCCTGATATTCGTCCGAGTCCCAAAAGGACTGCAGCGCGGACAGGTTTGGGAATTCGATGATGACGACCCGGCCGCCGCCGAAAGTGCCGTCTGCAGCGGTGACCTGATCGGTGCGGGCGAGGTATCGGGCACCGAGGCTCGTGGCCAGTGCAACGGAGCCCGCAATATAGGAAGCCATCAACTCCTGGTCATGCACTTTGATACGGGAAATAATGAATGCACTCATAAGCGTGTTCCTATCGCGGTGCTCGGCAGAGGAGAAAGCCGCTCGGGAAGTACGGTTGATTTGTAAGGACCCAGCTGCAGTATCACTACGGCGCTCAAGACTGCGAGGCTGATATAAGCGACCAACGCACCGCCATATGAGCCAGTGAGGTCGTAGGAAATGCTGCCGAGTGCATTGCCGACACCACCACCCCATGCGCAGGCAGCGAAGACCACACCGCCCGCCCTGGGCAAGCTGTCAGCCCCGAAGTAGTAGCTCACAGCGAAGCCCATGATTCCGGCTTCCGCTCCAAGCCCCACGCCGATTGCAACGACGCCCGCCGACGTCGCAAGTCCGCCGATATGACCATAGGCGACCAAGGCGATTCCGCAACCAGCGAGCAGGAACACAACGGCTGAAACGAACCGCACGTGAATGCGGTCCATGACCGCCCCTGTGACGATACGAGAAATGCCCGAAGTCCCGCCGAGCACGCCGAGGAGCGTAGCCGCGGAACCCATGCTCATTCCGCGGTCGGTGAAAAGGGGCGCCAGATTGGTGGTAATACCGTACACGGCCACCGATATGAAAAACAGCGGGATGGTCATCAACCACAAGTTGGGGTTGGCCAGAATGGGCCGCCAGCGCGCCGCCACCCGAGGGCCGGGCGCGCCCGGCGGCATGGAAAAGAAAAAAGTCAGACCCGGAAGTGCGACGGCCGCGCAAAAGACGGCTATTCCGATATACCCGCCCCGCCAGCCGAAGTTCGTCAGCAGCCAGTTTGCGTAGCGTGAGATGAACATGGCGCTGACGCCGGTGCCTCCGACCACCAAGGCGAGAGCCAGTCCGCGATTCCGATCAAACCAGCCCGCTATGGCGATGGAATAGGGCAGCGCCGTCGCTGCGGCGCCAAAGAAGCCCATGAAGCTATAAACAATGCAGAACAACAGCGGCGAGTCCGGCAGGAACCCGATACCGGCGATCGAAATAACGAAGATCATGACGAAGATGAGCGATGAAGATCGTACGCCCCAACGCGACATCACGTCACCGAGCGACAGACAGCCGAGTCCGAAGGCGAGATAGAAGAAGAATATGCCAGCGGTCGTAACCGTGCGCTGCCAGCCGAAGTCACGGGAAATCTCCTTGACGAAGACCCCGAATACCCAACTTGCCACCACACCGGATCCACCCGCACATCCGAGGGCGCCTGCTAGCACAGTCCACCAGCGGTTTACGGGCTTTTTGAACATTCGGCTAGTCGCGCTGACCGAGTCTATCCGTCCAGTTTGTCAGCAACCCGGCTGCGGCAGCCCTTTGCGCGTCCAACTTCTCCTTGTCCCACAAGGTGTAAGCGTATTCCAGGCGTATCCCGTTCGGATCCCAGAAGTAGATGGACCTCACGAAATCATGATCCAACGGTCCATCGACCCGCACGCCGAATTCCTCAAGTCGTGCCTTCGCTTTCATCAAAGCGTCCTCGTTCTCCACCCTCAGTGCCAGGTGGTTGGCGAACTTTGGCGTCTGCGCATCGAGGACCGGTGCCGCCGAGTCGCCGAAATCGAAGAACGCCAGGTAATTGCCATCCCCCATCTGGAAAAAGAAGTGTACGAACGACAATCGATCACCGGTCGTCGTCAGTTGGTCCTTTTCCTCCAGCACGGCCACCAGAGGCAAACCAAGGCATTCCTCATAGAACTTGCGCGTCTCCGCCGCGTTGCGGCACTTGTACGCGAAATGATGAATGCCCTTAATCCTGACCGCTTGCGACTGCCGTTTCATGGCGACCCACTCTTCCTTCCTCAAGCCAGATGCGCAAATTGTGATGTACACTAACTTATAAGTCAAGGCGGGATGCTTTGAGGTGCGGCTGGCCTGAGTATTCTTTTTCCGTGCCATCGCATTTCACGACGGCGGTGCCGTGTATCGTTGCTGTACACCGACAGCCGCCAGGTTCAGCATCGCTGTGGTGGAAACTGTTGCCAAACCTGTTCTTTGCGGGCTGCGGATTCTCGAAATCGGACACTTCGTTGCCGCGCCCTTCTGTGCTCGCCTGTTAGGCGACCTGGGCGCCGATGTAGTGAAAATCGAGCCGCTTGCCGGAGATCCTGTGCGCGGCTGGGGAGCGCAGCGGGACGGCCAGTCGCTGTGGTGGTCAATGCATGGACGCAACAAGCGCAGCGTCGCGATGAATCTGAAGTCGCCGTTGGCTCGCGACTTGGTGTTGCGTCTGGTTGCGAAGTTCGACGCCGTGGTGGAGAACTTCAGGCCGGGTCAGCTTGCGCAGATGGGTCTGGGTCCTGAGCAGTTGCGCGCAGTTCGTCCGGATCTGGTGATCGCGCACATTTCAGGCTTCGGTCAGGATGGCCCGTACAGGAACCGCGCGGCGTTTGGTGTGATTGGTGAAGCGATGGGCGGCTTACGATACCTGACCAATCACCCCCCCGGCCCTCCGCACTCCCCGCCTGTCCGGGTAGGCATAAGCATCGGAGATTCGATCGCCGGACTGTATGCCGCATTCGGCATCATGGCCGCGTTGTGGAACCGGGATCGCACGGGCGGCGGGCGTGCTCGAACCGTGGATGTCGCTCTCACTGAATCCATTCTGAGCATGATGGAAGGTATGCTGCCCGAATTCGGCGCACTTGGCAGGATCAAGCAACCCACGGGCGGCGGAATCGCAACGGCGGCCCCGTCGAATGCGTATAGCACCGCGGACGGACAGTGGATCCTCATTGCCGCGAACTCGGAGCCGCTTTTCGCCAGGTTGGCGAGTCTGATGGGTCGCCCGGAGCTCGTGGCCATGCCGGAGTACCAGGATAATCTCGCGCGCGTTCGCAACGCCTCCGCTCTTGATGCGCTCATCAGGGACTGGACGATGCAGTCCACAGCCGACGCCTTGATGAAGCAGCTCGAGGAAGCGGACATTCCCGCGTGCCGCGCCTACACCGCCGCGGACTGTGCGTCGGACCCGCAATTCCGTTACCGAGAGATGGTGCGTGGGGTGCCCGATCCGCAGCATGGTACGGTTCTGCAATCTGGGGTCGTTCCAAAGTTTCCAGGCAGCGATGACACCGTGCGCTGGGCCGGACCCGCGGTAGGACAACATACGGACGAAGTGTTGACGGAGTTGCTCGGCATCCAACAACCTGAGTTGCATCGTTTGCGCTCGGAGGGTGTTATTGCATGAGCAAAGTGCCTGCCGTGGAGCGACCGGCTTCTGCGCACTCGCTGTTCGACAAACTCTGGGGACGGCATGTCGTTGAGGAGCGCGTCGATGGCCCGTCCCTGATATATGTGGACCGCCACCTGGTATATGAGGTCACTAGCCCGCAAGCTTTCGAGGGACTACGCCTAGCCGGTAGGTCTGTATGGCGTCCGGAGACTGTCCTCGCAACGCCGGATCACAATGTTCCCACCACGCCCCGGAAGCTTGGGATTCGTGATCCGCTCTCACGCGCGCAAGTCGAGCAGCTTACCTATAACTGTGCGGAATTCGGTATCCATGAAATCGGCATGACGGACCCCCGCCAGGGCATCATTCACGTCGTCGGACCGGAGCAGGGTGCAACACTGCCCGGTATGACGATAGTGGCAGGTGATTCGCACACGTCCACGCATGGTGCCTTCGCTGCATTGGCGTTCG
>WNFQ01000737.1_pt1 | contig 22243 bp, 18 predicted proteins | sample 5400171 | NCBI WGS metagenome assembly WNFQ01 (sample SAMN13153356, study PRJNA577476) | soil metagenome | isolation source: 20 cm soil under Madrone tree | place: USA:California | collected 2016-06-14 | reverse complement strand
AGCGCGCGCGTCAATGTCGTCAACGCATTTGTGATTGCCGAAGAGCGGCGGATTACGGTGACAACTTCGTACCGGCGCGGCGGCGAGATTGCCTCGGCAATTTACACGCGAGTGATGGGCGAGGCCGGCGAGCAAACCGCTTCGGGAACTGTCTTCGGAATACCCGATGGCGGCCGAGAGGGCCGGATTACCGAGATCAATGGCTTTCGCATCGAAGCGACCCCGCGCGGGCGCATGCTGGTGATGCATAACCGCGATGTGCCGGGTGTGATCGGCAGGGTCGGGACGATCCTCGGTGAAAAGGGCATTAACATCAGCGCGTTTCATCTGGGCCGGCGCGAGCGGGGAGGGGAAGCCATGGCGGCCATTGAAGTCGACGCGCCGCTTGACGTTAACACTCTGGCCGAATTGCGGGCTTATGAGCCGGTGATTTCCGCGCGGCAGATCGAACTCTGACAGCGATCCGAGGATCCTCAGCACTAGTCGTCCAGAATTGCACACGTGCTACACTGGCCGTTACCAAGCGCTGCAAAACCCGCGAGGGACAGCCAATCACAGAGGCCATTCTCAGTGTCGGATTAGAGTCTGTAACTGAAAAAGCGGAAATTGTTAGTAATCCCAGTTGAGCAAGTCATGTTCGCTCTCGTGCTCATAATCTCGCTGCTGGTGCCGTTTATAGGACAGGAGCCGGCATCCTCACCGACACCTTTACCCAAATCGTCCCCTTCACCCGTGCCGCAACAACAGGATGATGAGGTTGTCCGCATTACCGCAAACCTGGTGCAAGTAGATGCCGTAGTGACTGACAAAGCCGGCCGACATGTGACCGATCTGAGCCCGGAAGATTTCGAGATTCTCGAGGACAGTCGCCCGCAGTCGATAACAAACTTCTCATACCTGCCGGCGGGCGGTGCTAAACCGAATGCGTCAACCTTCCCAGTCACGACGGCACGCGTCGACCGCGGACCCGCGGCGCCAGTTCGCCTGCGTCCAGACCAGGTACGCCGCACGATCGCGCTCGTAGTGGATGATCTCGGCATGTCTTCCGCGGGCGCAACTTACGTGCGAAGAGCATTGCGACAATTTGTAGACGAACAAATACAGCCGAACGATCTCGTCACGATCGTCCTCACCACATCGGGCCTCAGTTCCTTGCAGGGTTTCACGAGCGACAAACAGCAACTATCTGCAGCGATCGACAACGTGCATTGGTCTTCAGGCAGCAGCGGTATCGATGCCCTGGCACCGGTCTACGTGCCGCCGTATACCATTCGAGCGGATATTGACGGGCCGCGGGAGGATTTTGGGATTCGTCGAGATGTATTCGCGGTCGGAACTCTGGGCGTGCTTAGCCAGGTTGTTGGGGGATTGAGGGCACTGCCAGGACGTAAATCGCTGGTTTTCTTTTCGGAAGGGTTTCCGCTTGTCAGCCGCGCCAGGATCGGCGGAGGCGGGCGAACCGAGCGTCGGGACTTGGTGGTCGATGCAATCGAGAGATTGGTCGATGCTGCCAATCGCGCCTCGATCGTATTTTACTCAATAGAGGCTCGCGGTGTGGCGGCGACCGGCTTGACGGCAGTGGATGACCTCGCGGATGTGATGCAAAACGAGGGAACCGAAGGACGTGGAGTCCTACGTCGCCTTGGCAACCGGAGCGCTGACTTCACTGATTCGCAAGACAGCCTGAAGTATCTGGCACAGAACACTGGCGGACTCTTCATGCGCAGCAACGACGTTGGACAAGGTCTGCAACACGTGCTCGACGATCAACAGGGCTTCTACCTCATCGGATACCGGCCGAATGAATCGACTGTTGATGCGAAGACGGGAGAGCGACAGTTTCATGCGATCACAGTGCGCGTAAAGCGTCCGGGGTTGCACGTGCGTTCACGTAATGGCTTTCTCGGACCTGAGGGCCAAGGTTCACCTGTCGTGCACGGTTCGCGCTCCGAGCAAATGCTTGGAGCGATGGCCTCGCCCTTCGCGGCCGGCGGTGTGCACGTCCGCCTGACTCCTCTGTTTGGCAACAACGAGCGCACAGGCTCTTTCGTTCGTCTGTTGCTTTACATCGACGCGCGTGATTTATCTTTCAGCGAGGAAGCAGGCGGCGGGCACAAAGCCGTGATGGACGTGATGGCAGTCATCATCGGCTACAACGAGCGAGCGGTGGACCGGTTCAATCGCACTGAGACCATCCGCGTTCGGGGTGATTATTACAAACTCCTTAACCGAGATGGACTCATCTACTATTTCAACGTTCCGGTTAAGCGAGCTGGAGCCTATCAGCTGCGCGTCGCCGTGCGCGATGCCGTATCCGAGCGTGTCGGCTCAGCAAGCCAGTTCATTACAGTTCCCGATCTCGACAAAGAGTATCTCGCTATATCGGGGCTCATAATCAACGGCAGCACCGGCCCCGTTGATGGGGCAGCCAGTGCGTCGGCTCCTGGCGGATTGCCTTCCGCTTCTCCAAACATTGACGGTGCACATGGAGTGATCGAAGAGATCAACGCACAAGCCAGTCCGGCAGTGCGACATTTTCGTCAGGGCATGGCGGTAGAGTACCGCTATGTCATCTACAATGCGCGGATTGATCCAGCGACGCGCCACCCGCGACTGACCGTGCAAACGCGACTGTTTCACAATGGTCAGCAGGTGTTTACAGCGCAGCCGTCGCTCTTTAATACCGATCAGCAGACCGATCTGAAAAGGCTTATGGCCGGTGGGCGCTTGCGACTCGGTGCGGAAGTCAAACCTGGCCAATACGTGCTACAGGTCGTGGTCACGGACTCGCTTGGCAAAGAGCCGTATCGCACCGTCACGCAGTGGACTGATCTTGAGATCCATTGATTGGTGACACGCCGACGTGAAAACAAATTACAGTTCGCCGTGCCGACGTGTAAAGCTGAACGCTGATCCTATCTGGCCTAACAGAACAGAGTATTTGACCGCTCAAAAGCTGAACCCAAACCGTTCCTTGCTCTATGCCGTAGTAAAGCGGCAAAATCCGCAAGACATCAGCGCGAAGAGGCGTTCATGACTAATTCCCCGCAGAACTCGACGTCGGAATACACTCCGCTTCCGGGAAACGCGTTGCCTGCTGGCCCAAAGAAAACATCTCGGGGGCGCATCGATTCAATCGATCTGCTGCGCGGCATTGTGATGGTGATTATGATGCTCGATCACACGCGAGATTTTGTTCATTACGCGTCCTTCCAATTCGATCCAACCGACCTGACAAAAACCAACGTCGCGCTCTTCTTTACGCGCTGGATCACGCACTTTTGTGCGCCCATTTTTGTTTTCCTTGCGGGCACTGGAGCCTATCTTCAGTTTGCTCGGGGGAAGAGCAAGAAAGACTTATCCCGGTACCTCGTCGCGCGTGGTTTCTGGCTGATCGCGCTTGAGTTCACTCTGGTGCGAATCAGCGTGACGTTCAATCTTGACTATCGCTTTTTGGGAGTTATGCAGGTCATCTGGGCAATTGGTGTCTCGATGATCGTGCTGGCAGCATTGATTCATTTGCCGGTGCGGGTTATCGCCGGATTCGGCGTAACGATGATTGTGCTGCACAACCTGCTCGACCGCTTTCACGTGCCAGGCTGGCGCGGACCGGAGAGCGCGGTGCCCGGTCTATGGTCGAAGCTCTTCATAATTCTGCATCAGGGGAATGAGGCCTTCCCGATCTTAGGCTGGCCCAGCCCGGTCGTGTTCGTGCTCTATCCCTTAATTCCGTGGATCGGCGTGATGGCCGCCGGCTATGCGTTTGGCGCGATCTACAACTATGACCGGCCGCGGCGACGGCGTCTGCTACTAATCATGGGAAGTGCAGCGACACTTGGTTTCGTCGTGCTTCGTGCCGTTAATTATTACGGCGACCCGGCGCCCTGGTCCCGGCAGAGTTCGATCGTGTTTACAGTTCTTTCATTTCTAAACACAACCAAGTATCCGCCGTCGTTACTGTTTTTGCTGATGACCCTGGGACCGGCGCTGTTGGCTCTGGCCTATTTCGAACCAAAGACCGCTGCCCCAGGTTCAGGCGAGTCTGGTCGGACGTCTGCGTTTGCCGGGCTGCGGCGTTTCTTTCTCACCTTTGGGCGCGTGCCGCTCTTCTTCTATCTTTTGCAGTGGCCCACGGCGCACTTCATTGCAGTCTTTGTGCACTTTGCCGCGGGCAAACCCTGGCGCTGGATGTTTGGCAGTCTGACTGGGGTTGAAGGCCCGCCGCCGGGAGTTGGCTTTTCTCTCTGGGTCGTTTACGCGTGCTGGATTGCCGGCGTGCTGCTGCTTTATCCGCTCTGTAAATGGTTCGCGGGTGTGAAGGCGCGCCGGCGGGATTGGTGGTTGTCGTACTTGTAATAGTAGAAGCCGATGCTCAGTGAAGCGGTCGCTCATTATCATGATTTGCTGGCCGACGAAGAACTCGCGCAGAGTTCGTTGACCATGCTGGACCAGGGCCTCGAACGCGCCCGGCTGATGTTTGGCGGGCGGCGGCTGTCGCCCTATCTGCGGCCTCACTTTGTCACTGAAGAAGACTTCGCGCGCGTCCGTCAGGTTTGCGAAATCGTTTGGGGCGCGATTGAGAAGGTCAAGGACGCGGCCGTTACCGACCTCTCTTTGCTGGATGAACTTGGCCTCACAAAGGTCGAGCGCGAACTGGTTCAGATCGATCCGGGTTATCGCGCGGTCTCACCCACGGCGCGCCTCGATTCATTTCTAACCGAAGACGTGTACAGCTTTGTTGAGTTAAATGGCGAAAGCCCGGCGGGCATCGCTTATGCCGATGCGGCCTTCGAGGTTTTTGCTCAGCTTCCGGTGATGAAGCGATTCGCGGAGAGGTACAACTTGCGGCGGTTTGAGGGCCGGCCCCTGATGCTGAAGGTGCTCGTCGATTGCTATGAAGAGTTTCTCGGCGCCAAAGCCGACCGCGCTCCCCAGATAGCAATCGTTGATTTGAAAGGGATGCCCACACAGAAAGAATTTGAGCTCTTCCGCGAGTACTTTGAAGCGAAAGGGTATCCGTCAGTCATCGCATCGCCGGACGAATTGGAGTTTCGCGACGGGCGCCTGCGCGCGGGCGAATTCGAAATCGACATTGTCTATAAGCGTCTGCTGGTCAATGAGTATTTGCCGATCATGGGCCGGCATCCGGCGCTGCTCGATGCTTATCGAGCGCGGGCGGTGTGCATGGTCAACAGCTTCCGATCCAAGATTATTCACAAGAAAGCGCTGTTCGCCGTCCTTACCGACGCCAGGCACTCTGAGCTCTTCAGCGAGGAGGAACGGGCGATGATTAGCGGCCACGTTCCCTGGACGAGACAAGTGCGTGCGGGCAAGAGCGATTATTTTGACGAAGAGATCGATCTGCTCGAGTTCATCGGCGAGCAACGCGATCGTCTGGTGCTCAAGCCAAACGATGACTACGGCGGACACGGAATTTACATCGGCTGGAACATAGATGAGATTGGTTGGGACGAAGCGATTCATAACGCGCTCGCGAACGGCGATTACCTGGTGCAGGAGCGCGTGCCGACCGCGCGCGAAGTTTTCCCGGCCCTGACGACGGAAGGAACGATTGCATTCGCCGAACAGCTCGTCGATCTCGATCCACTGCTCTTCAACGGCGAAGTTGGATCGGCGTTCACGCGGTTGTCTTCGAATGAACTGGCGAATGTCACCTCCGGCGGCGGCATGGTCCCAACTTTCATTATCAGCAAGCGCTGAACCTGGGCGGCGTGAGGTCAGAACCGGGAGCAGTAGCGACCGGGTCTCAATGCTCCACCTAATCTGAGATCGATAGTGCGACCCGGTCGCTACGGCTCCCCGTACTGACCGCAGTTAGCCCGCGCATTGACATCGCCGTCGTTATCGCGCTAACGTGTAATCCCGTGGATCCCACGGACAAAAATTCCAAACAAATTGCAGTCGCAGTTATCCCCGCTCGCTACGGTTCAAGCCGTCTGCCCGGCAAGCCTCTATTGCAGATCGCCGGCAAACCATTGATCTTGTGGGTTGCCGAGCGGGCACTGGCCGCGCATAGTGTATCGCGGGTAATCGTTGCCACGGATGATGCGCGAATATTTGACGCGGTCACTGCGGCCGGGTTCGAAGCAGAGATGACGCGCGGGGATCATGTGAGCGGCACCGACAGGGTTGCGGAAGTGGCGCTCAATCTTGACGCGGAGATTATAGTTAATGTGCAAGGCGACGAGCCTTTGATCGAGCCCGCGACCATCGACCGCGCGGTCAATGAACTGTCGATCAACGCCGAGGTGCAGATGGCTACTACTTCTGAACCGATTACCGAAGCGGCTGAGGTCTTGAATCCGGCGGTAGTTAAGGTCGTAGTCGACGGTGATGGCTATGCCTCTTCCTTTTCGCGCAATCCGATTCCTTGGCCTAATCAGGCCGTGACCCAGCATGGCTCGATCGAAGCAGCGCTCAGGAACACTCCGGCGCTGCTTTTTTCTTTTAGAAAGCATACTGGTCTCTATGTGTACCGGCGCGATTTTCTTTTGGAGTTCGCCGGCTGGCCGCAGTCAGAATCCGAGCGCCGCGAATCGCTCGAGCAGTTGCGCGCTTTGGATCGCGGGGTAAAAATTAAGGTCGTCGATGCCGCGTCACCATCGATTGGAGTTGATACGATCGAAGATCTGGAACACGTGCGGGCGTTGCTCGCGCGCGAAACACGAATCGTCGTTTAGAGGGCGAATTTATCCGCCGAATTTGGTGGCACAGACTTCAGTCTGTGGATTCCGTTACCAATCACAGACTGAAGTCTGTGCCACTCAAGAGGGATCGGCGCACAGGATTAGTGCTTTGGAATTGAGGATTGAATGAGCGCTGGAGATTGGATTGGACTGGGCATTATCGCGCTCGTGATCGTGGGCGGGTTGCTACTCCTCAATCAAATCACCAAGCCGTATGACGTGAAAGACGAAGAAGAGTTTCAGCGACGCAGAAGAGAAGGCGGGCGGGCCACCGGATTGATGGGCTTGCAGGGGATTTTGGACCCGGCCGCAAAGAAGGCAGTCGAGGTTCAGCAGGATTTGCGCCGCGGGATTTATGACGACGAAGAAGAGCCCGACGATCCGCCGGAAGCGGGAAGAAAAGAATAGGTTCCATATGACCTGGAAGGTTCTATTAAAGATCCAGAAGGAGAGTTTTAATGCCTAAATATATTTTCGTAACTGGTGGCGTGGTTTCGAGTTTGGGCAAAGGCCTGGCGGCTTCTTCGATCGGAGCTCTGCTCGAAGCGCGCGGTTTGGGAGTGACTTTGATCAAACTCGATCCATATATCAACGTCGATCCCGGGACTATGTCGCCGTTTCAGCACGGCGAAGTCTTCGTCACCGACGATGGCGCCGAGACGGATCTCGACCTCGGCCATTACGAGCGCTTCACGCATGCTCATCTTTCCCAGGCGAATAACTGGACCACCGGACGCATTTATCTTTCGGTGATCGAGAAAGAGCGCCGCGGCGATTATCTCGGCAAGACCATCCAGGTCATTCCCCACGTCACCAACGAAATCAAAGCCGCGATTCGCGCAGTCACGCCCAACGGCGAAGCCGATGTCGTGATCGTTGAAATTGGCGGCACCGTGGGCGACATTGAATCATTGCCTTTCCTGGAAGCGATTCGCCAGATGGGCAACGAAGAGGGCCGCGAGAACGCGCTGTTTATTCATGCGACGCTGGTGCCCTACATCGCCGCCGCCGGCGAACTAAAAACCAAACCGACCCAGCATTCAGTGCGCGAGTTGCGCGAGATCGGCATTGCGCCCGACGTCCTGCTGTGTCGTTCGGATCGACCGCTGTCGCACGATCTGCGCGCGAAGATCGCGCTCTTCTGTAACGTTAAGGAATCGGCGGTGATCAGCGCGCAGGACGTCGACACCATTTATGACGTACCCCTGTCGCTGCACGATCAGGGTTTGGACGAGCTGATCGTTTCGTCTTTGCAGTTGAAAGAAGTCGCAGCCGCGGTCGACCTTACGGGGTGGCGCAAACTGGTCTCGACGGTGCGACAGCCTTCGTCGGGCGAAACGGCGATCGCGATCGTCGGTAAGTATGTCGAGCTCGAAGATTCATATAAGTCTCTGCGCGAAGCTCTCACTCACGGCGGCGTCGCCAACAATCTGCGCGTCAACGTGCGTTGGATAGAATCGGAAGAATTGATGGACGACACTTACGAGTCGCGGCTGCGAGATTTTGACGCCATCCTGGTGCCGGGTGGCTTTGGCAAGCGCGGCGTCGAAGGAATGATCCGGGCCATCTCTTATGCCCGGCGCACGCGCACGCCATACTTTGGAATTTGTCTGGGCATGCAAACCGCCTGCATCGAATTTGCCCGCTACGCCTGTGATTTGAAAGATGCCGACTCGACGGAGTTCAACATCGAAACCCCTCATCCAATCATTTTCAAACTGCGTGACCTGGTTGACGTTGAGCAGCTCGGCGGCACGATGCGTTTGGGCGCGTGGCCGTGTTGTTTGAGCGAAGGCTCGCTCGCCCGCGAAATCTACGGCGACTCAGAAGAAATCAGCGAGCGGCATCGTCATCGCTACGAATTTAATCCCGCCTACCGCGAGCGGCTGGAGCGGGGAGGGCTGGTATTCAGCGGCGCCTCTCAGGACGAGAAATTTATCGAGATCGTGGAACTGTCGCGAGATGAACACCCATGGTTTCTCGCTTGCCAGTTTCATCCGGAATTCAAGTCGAAACCATTGGCTCCACATCCGCTGTTCGCATCATTCGTGCACGCCGCATTTCAGAATCGTTTGCAGACTGAGACTTCGCTTGAACAGATTGGCGAGCCGGAAACTCCGGCAATTGAGCGGGCTGCGGCGGTAAGTGAAAATTAACATTCGAGTAAGCGGTCGAAGGCAAGCACGACACGACTAACAGGAGCGCGGATTCACAATTAATATTTGGGTCGATCCTCAACCATGAAGGAGTCCGTGTAAAAAACCGAATTGTCCGTCAGTGGCAGCATCTTCTAGATGATAAGAAAGCTCGAGAAGAAGAGTATCAAAAGTTTTTACACGACAATGCGGCTTGGTTTTTCTCAGATGGCGGCAACAGACTGGTGGTGTTTCTAAGGTCAGATTGGGAGCTAACTGCGTAACTGATTTTGTGAGTACTTACTTCTTAGGATACTGGAATGGCCTGCCAGGAAAGATTCGTGATACTTACTTGGAGTCGAGCAGAGGATATCGCCGCTTTCTACACTTTTAGTGCTCGGCCCCCGGACTACCCCCGCACCAGCGTATCCTCCGCAAACGGCGTCCATTTACCCGCAGCGTCTTTGTGCTGCATTAGGAAAGCCCAGGACTTTTTTTCAGGATTCCAGGTAAAGGTATTCAGAAAAGGACCATCGGGATATTCGAATACAAACCTGATACTGTTACCACTGCGCGTGCCATAGCCCAGCGTCTCAGAAAACCTGCCGCCAAAGATATCAATCCAGTGCGCGACGTAACGATCGCTGGTATTGTCAAAGCCGACATAGATGTGTGCCTCATATTGCGGCGGACTGTTCGCATCTTTCATGTGAATCAGGAGAAACTGGTGGTTCAGAACCCACTCGGCGGTCGCTGTATTGTCGACCGTACGGGTTTTGAACTTTCTCGTAATCTTCCAGTTGCCGACCAGATTGTCGAGCAGTTCATCATGGAAGACACGACTGGGACCGTCAAGAGGTTGTTGGGCTACCGTTTGGTTCCTAGCAAGGACGACCCACGCGAGAACCAGAAGAATGATTGCAGCCCACTTTAGTTTTATCATTTGTCCGGGATGCGTGCTCAGCTTAGTCATGGACGTTGTAGACATGATCGATGATACAAACTTTCCATAGGTAATCAAGAAGCATTTCTCAAATCGACCAGGACAGCGGCAGCTTTCGCCTTCAAGTGGTGTCTTACTCTGCGGTTTTTCCTTTGCGGATTTGCGCCTTTGCGTGAAAGAGTCCTGTGCGAAAAAGTAGTTTCACGCAAAGACGCCAAGGCGCGAAGATACGCAAAATCAAAACAAGACGCTACTCGCCTTCGCCGAACAATGCGAAAAACCTTTTGATAAGCGATAATGCTTAGGCTCCCTGATCAGACTCAATCATGCTCCAATGCCCCAGATGTGCCCGCCAATTTCCCGATGACGTATACGTCTGTCCCGATGACTTCACTCCTCTGCGAGCTGACGAGACGATTGCCGATGTTCTGATCGATCCGCTAATTGGCCGCGTCTTTGACAATAAGTACCGTTTGGATGAGCGCCTGGGCGGCGGCGGCATGGGTACTGTCTATCGCGCCACGCATCTGATGATCGAACGGCCGGTTGCCGTAAAGGTGCTTAGCCAACGCTTTGTGGGCGACGAGACGGCACAGCAGCGGTTTCGCCGCGAGGCACGCGCCTCAGGCCGCATGCAGCATCCGAACGCCGTCATGGTCAACGACTTTGGCGCGACCGAAGACGGCTGGCTCTACATCGTGATGGAGCTGCTCGAGGGCCAGACGCTGCGCGATCTGCTGGCGCGGGAAGCGCCGCTCGATCCCGCCCGCGCTGTTTCGTTCATGATGCAGACCTGCTCGGCTGTCGGTGCAGCGCATGAGGCGGGATTGATTCATCGTGATCTAAAACCCGCGAACATCTTTATCGAGCAGCGGCCCAACCTCGCCGCGGTTGTGAAAGTCCTTGATTTCGGAGTGGCGAAGTTCGTGGTTGAGGAGCATGACGACGATTACAACACCCTGACTCAAGTGGGCGCAATCATCGGAACGCCGCGCTACATGTCGCCGGAACAATGTTCCGGCGTCGCCCCGCTCACGCCGGCGTCGGATGTCTACAGCCTGGGAATAATTCTTTACGAGATGTTGACCGGCTCGGTCCCGTTCAGCGCCGAAACACCTTTGGCCGTCGCTTTAAAGCAGGTAACTGAGGCGCCGGTGCCGCCGCGTGGAGTAATACCTGCCATTCCCGCTGAGCTGGAAAGAGTTGTCTTGCACGCGCTGGCAAAGGACCCCCGAGCGCGTCCCGCCGATGCCAACGAACTTCGTCATGAACTGCAGGCGGTCGCCGCGAATCTGGGGCTGGAGCATTCGACCAGCACGCTGGCGCCTTCACTCGCTGCGCTGCGCAGCGCAGGGACCGAAAGCCCGTCGGGCCGTTTGGTGATCGATCTGGCGACGCTGCGACAGGTGCAGGCCGCGAGTCACAGCGATCTCTCAGCAGGTTTTCCGAAGCCACGAACGATCAGTTCGGCCGCAGCCGTCGAGGATCGCGCTCGCGCTCCATTCGGCCGAATGAATGTTCTGCTCGAGAAAGGAAACACTCCTCAGAATCGGAACCGATTTCGCATCGGGGCCGCAGTGATGATCTTGCTCATCTTGATTCTGGGTTCAGGAGTGCTGGCGGCGCGTTGGTGGCGCGGGAACGTCTTAGTCAATGGAGGGCCTGTGAGCAATGCCAACGCACAGCTCACCGCGTCACCGAGCCCAACGGTTTCGCCTTCGCCTTCGCCATCGCCGTCGCCAAAGCCGGTGCGGAAGCCAGAGCCCCAAAAGGTCGAGAAACCATCCAAGCTAAAATCTATCTGGAACAAGGCGAAAGGAATATTCAGGTGAGGCAGCTATGTGGCACAGACTTCAGTCTGTGATGCGAGGCGTCACTTTTCAGCAAATCATTTTTTGTTCAGCATACAGGATGACCAGTTACCGGCCTCTGTCGCCCGTTTCACGGGCTCTTGATTTCATACTATCATTGCCTACCCAGCACTAAAGTGCTGGGCTATTTTCAATCGCCCGCTTCGCGGACGCAGCAGCTCTTAATGCAAACAGATTCACAAACAAAATCTTTTAAGGTTGGCGCCGCCACGTTCGGTGATGGGCGCTTGACGATCATTGCCGGCCCATGCGTGATTGAATCTGAAGAGCATGCAATGATGATGGCTCGCGAGTGCGCCCAGCGCGCGCGCGACGCAGGATTGGATTTTGTTTTCAAGTCTTCATTCGATAAAGCAAATCGATCTTCGATCAAGAGCTTCCGCGGAGTTGGCATGGATGCGGGCCTGGAAATTCTTAGGCACATCAAGACCGAAGTCGGCGTTCCGGTGGTCACCGACATTCACGATCCCGCGCAGGTTGAAAGCGTGGCCGAGGTTGCGGACATGCTTCAGATCCCGGCCTTTCTCTGTCGGCAAACCGATTTGATTCTGGCGGCCGCGCGTTCCGGCCGCGCCGTTAATATCAAGAAGGGCCAATTTCTGGCGCCGGAAGACGCGCGCAACATTGTCGAGAAGGCACAGGCTGCGGGTTGCAAACGATTAATGCTGACTGAACGCGGCGTGAGCTTTGGCTATAACAATTTAGTTGTCGATATGCGTTCGTTTCCGATCATGGGCGAGTTCGGCGTGCCGATTGTATTTGACGTGACGCATTCGCTTCAGCTTCCGGGTGGTCTGGGTAATGCAACTGGGGGATTGTCGCAGTACATCGAACCACTCGCGCGTGCCGGGGTGGCCTGCGGAGTCGATGCGGTGTTCATGGAAGTTCATGACGCACCGGAGCGGGCGCCGTCTGACGGCCCAAATATGTTGCCGCTCGCGCGCTTGGGCAGTCTGCTGGAGAATCTGCGCGATATTCAGGCGCTGGTTAATAACATGGGCAGTGCGCCGCGGAGCAGGGAAGCACGGCGCTAACAAGAAGTGTGATCGCTTTAGTTTTCTCGGACTTCGCTTCGAAAGCATGATTACGCACGGATTCAAAATTCATACTTACAATTTATGATCAAACGCAGAGCTTCGCTCCTGTTTCTAATTCTCATCTTCGCCATATTGTCCGGCGCGCACGCGCAGGATGAACTTCGCGCTGCGTGGCAGGCAACTAATTTCGATATGACAGTGAACGGCCTGGGCGCAGAGCGCGCCTTGAATGCGCGGGCCGTCGTTACTTTGCGAAATGTTGGCCGCGGCGCCGGATCGACGTTGAGTTTACGTATCAATTCGAAGGCTGAGATCAAATCTCTGAGCATCGGTGGCGCGACCGCGGCTTATAAGTCGCTGCCGGAGAGCCGTGGAGGCGCGCAACGTCTAACGATTACGTTGCCAAACGCAATCGGACCAAACGAAAGCGTGATCGCAACCGTCGAGTACCGGCTGCCCGTGGCGGAAAATTCGGGTCTCGCCGCTATTTCACCGGTAGCGTCGCAGTTCTTGCCTATGTCGCTATGGTATCCGTCGGCCAACACTCCGTTCGCAGTGCGAGGCGCGGACTATGCTCCGTTTCGCCTGACTGTTAATGGCGCCAATGCAATTTCGTCGGGAACCGAAAAGAGCACGGGCGGCAACAGTCTGTTCGAGCAGTCGCTTAATGGCCAACCGTTCTTTGTCGCCGGCGCGTGGGACCGGGTCGAAGGGAGCGGCAATGCGAAAGGAATCAATGCCTTTGTGCCGAAGGGCGCAAACGCGGATGAACAGAAACAGGCAGAGGCACTGATTGCGTTGGCGAATGATGCGCGGACATTCTATGTCGGTATGTTCGGACCGGCGCCGGCGGTTCCTTTGCGTTTGGTCGCGGTCGCACGTGGAGCGGGATTTGATGACGCAGGTACGATGCTGATCACTGAGGGAGCCTTTCGGCGGAGAAAAGTCGACTCAGTCACTGCTCTGGGAATTGCCGAAGCTGTAGCGCGGTTGTGGATAGGGGCGGAAACGCCGGTGCGTGGCGAGGGATACGGCGTCTTGCGGGAAGGCCTGGTGCGGTTTGCGGCATCGCTGTTTATCGAAAAGCAATTTGGCGCCGAGGCAGCTGAGGCTGAGCGCGGCCGGCAGAGACTCTCATATTCAGCAATCGCGAAACGCGATGCGCCCCTTGCGCTCACGACGTTGCTGGATGGAGGGATCTATCTCAATTCAGTGGCTAACAAGGGCGCCATGGTCTGGCGGCTGGCAGACCACGTGTTAGGGCGGGATGAATTCGTGGCCGTGGTGCGCGGACTGCTGTCCAGCGCGAAGAGCGACGCGGAAGGATTATCACTGGCGCGGACGCGACGCGCTTTGGTTGAACGGGGCGGTGCGTCGATGAAAACCCTGCTTGACCAGCAACTCGATCAATCTACCAACATGGATTTGATGGCCGGGTTGCCGCACATCGAAGGCGGACAGTGGGTCGCGGCCCTACGAAACCTGGGCTTAACAGATGTGACGGTGAGTGTGATGGGGACCACCGATACTGGCCAGCAAGTGATAATTCAGGCAGCAATCCCGGCTCACGATTTTGGTCAGGCGACTTTCAAGAGCACTACCAGGATTGTGCGCGTGGAAGTGGACCCGGAAAAGTTTTATCCGCAAACGGATTATGCTGACGATGTGGCACCCAGGGTTTTAGATCTGGCGGCTGCGCTGGCTGAAGCCACCCGATTGTTTGGGGCGCAGGAGTACGCCAAGGCAGAGGCGCTGGCGCGCGAAATGCTCGTCAGTTCGCCTCGGATGCAGGAAGCGCGCATTGTCCTTGCGCGGGCATTGCTGGCGCAAAACAAAACTGATGAGGCTGAACGCGAATCTCGCCAGTTGGCCGGCGAGCGTCTGCCAACGCCGACAGCCGAGGCATGGTCCAGTATCGGACTTGGCGAAATTGACGTGCGACGTGGTCGGGCCGCGGAAGCAGCGCGTGATTTCAACCATGCCGTGCGCGCGGATGCCGAATATGCTTCGACTATATACGCGCGGGCTGAGCGCATTCGCGCCGAAGCGGCAGCTAATGCAATACCCGCCATCGATGAGGCGGCCAGGACTTTTGTCGCTCAGCTTGATGCCGCGCTTCGCAGTGGGCGGCAAGCGGAACTAGCGCCGATGATCGTCGCGGGAGAGTTGACCGGGTTTATTCGCGGCGCCGTCGGCACGCAGCCCGAAGCCTGGCAGACTCGGGTGCTGCGAAGCGAACAAATCGATGCGAACCGCCTGGCGCTCGACGTGGCTCTGAGCAGCAGACAACTAGGAGTGGATCATGCGGGCACGGCCGTCTTCATACTGGCTCGGATAGGCGGAGCCTGGAAATTGAATGCGATCGATTTCTTTGAAGTGAAATGAGACGATAGGGCCGTGAGCCTTAAGCGGTGAGCAGTAGTCAGCCCATATCACAGCGGATCGTGGAAATGAGGTCAGTACCACCTGCGTAAGCGGTGGGTCCAGGAAGCCTCATTGATCCATCCGCTCATGCGGATGGTACTGACTCCAATCTAATACTTGAAATGAATGAACTGCACATAAAACTAGACCTCCTGCGCGAGCGGCTTCGCACGCTCGAATCCTGCGCGGTAGCGTTTTCCGGCGGGGTCGATTCGACCTTCGTCTTGAAAGTCGCGCAAGAGACGCTGGGTGCGCGGGTGATTGGCGTGACGGCGCTCAGTGAATCGTTGCCGTCTGGCGAACTGGAAGAGGCGCAGGCTCTCGCGCGCAGAATTGGCGCTCGCCACGTGGTGCTTCGCACATTTGAAACGCGGGATGAAAACTATCTGGCTAACGCGGCCAATCGTTGTTACTTTTGCAAGACCGAAATGTATTCGCGTATTAGCGACTTTGCGCACGCCGAGCGGCTGGTTGCAGTGCTGGACGGCTTGAATCAGGATGATCTGCAGGATCGCCGGCCTGGCAGGGCAGCCGCGATCGAGCGTGGGGTGATTTCACCTTTGGTCGACGCCGGATTAACCAAGGCTGAGATCCGCACGCTTTCGCGCGAAATGGGATTGCCGACCTGGGACAAGCCGGCGTTGGCTTGCCTGTCGTCGCGTATTCCGCACGGTACTCCGATTAATCTGCAGGCGCTTAGTCAGGTCGACCGGGCTGAAACATTTTTGCGAAAACTCGGCGTAGGTCAGGTGCGTGTTCGACACCACGGCCGCATCGCACGGATTGAAGTTGAACCAAAGGATTTTGCTTTGCTGAGATTGAAGGAAGCCGAAATCAATGCCCATCTCAACACGCTCGGCTTCGCCGAAGTGGTGCTCGACCCGGCGGGATATCGCACCAGCAATCCGAACTCGCCGGCCGCTCAACTCTAATGCAAGCCGAACTGCTCCGCGATCTCTTGAACGAAGTGCGCGCCGGGACGCGCACGGTTGAAAGTGCGTTGGATCGTCTGCGTGATTTGCCGTTTGAGAATCTTGGCTACGCACGGCTCGATCATCATCGCGCTTTGCGCACAGGCTTTCCCGAAGTTGTGTTCTGTGAAGGCAAACGCACCGATCAGATTGTTGAGATTCTGGAGAGACTCGAGCAAAAGCATTCCTCAATTATGGCGACCCGCGCCTCGAGCGAAGTCTACAATGCAGTAGTCGCGCGGATTCCATCGGCAAGTTATTTCGCGAGCGCCCGGATTATTCAGATTGGGGTCAACGGCGCTGAGCCAACCGAAACCACAGTGCTGGTTGTTTGTGCGGGGACCGCCGACGTGCCGGTGGCCGAAGAGGCCGCGGTAACTGCCAGTGCGCTGGGCAGCCGGGTTGAGAAGCTCTACGACGTGGGGGTCGCGGGGGTTCATCGGCTGTTAGCCGCTCGTGATAGATTGAACGCCGCGAATGTCATCGTGGTGGTGGCGGGAATGGATGGCGTGTTGCCGACGATCGTCGGCGGCCTCGTGGCCGCGCCAGTGATCGCGGTGCCGACGAGCATAGGATACGGAACTGGTTTAGGCGGAGTTAGCGCGTTGATGACAATGCTGAATGCGTGCGCGCCGGGCATTGCGGTGGTGAATATTGATAATGGTTTTGGCGCGGGTTATCTCGGCCACTTAATCAACACTCGCGGTAAGTCAGAACCACCTGCGGTAGCGGGTGGCTGATTCTCAGATTTAACTTGGCTGTGAAACTCGAAACTCAAAACTCAAAACTCGAAACTGACGAGCTCAATCGCCGGGCCCGGCGCATCAAGCTTCTCTTAATGGACTGTGACGGCGTGCTCACTGACGGTCGTCTGGAGTTGCGGGAAAACGGCGACGAGCAGAAGTCCTTTCACGCGCGCGACGGGCAGGGAATCTCTCTTTTTCATCGGGCGGGCTTGAAGACTGGAATAATCTCTGGCCGTACTTCCAGCGCCGTCGAACGCCGGGCTCAGGATCTCGACGTGGGGTATGTGAGACAGTACGCCCAGGACAAGGTGAAAGCGCTCGAGGAGATTCTGGCTCTGGCCCAAGTCACGCTCCATGAGTGCGCGTTTATTGGAGACGACTTGGCCGATATCCCGGTTATGGGCCGCGTCGAACTCGCCTTTGCCGTCGCCGATGCGGCGCCAGAGACAAAACAGGCCGCGCACTTTGTCACCGAACAAAAGGGTGGACACGGTGCCGTCCGCGAAGTGACCGACCTAATTCTCAAGGCGCAAGGGCGGTGGGAAGAATTGATGAAACGGTATATTGGTTGATACGCATTTAGCCTGTATGCGAGTCGTCAGCAAATATATTCTCTGTGCAGCTGCATCCTTTCGCGAGCTAACGGTATTTAGTCTTATCGCCCTCCGTTGACTTTCACTGCATGACCAAATAATCTTTGGTCGATTGAGCGGGCGTAACTCAATGGTAGAGTGTCAGCTTCCCAAGCTGGATGTTGCGGGTTCGATCCCCGTCGCCCGCTCCACTCTTTTCTCCGCAAAAACTCTAAACTGAAAACTCAAAAGCCTGGGAACGTATTAGGAACGTCCTGCAAGGGTCCGACAAATTCTGTCGGCGTGAGTGTCAGCCTCTGGGGATGACACTCGCAACGGATTTAGAAGTCTTAAATCGCCCTCTTTACCAAGTCTCACCAAAAACGATACCCAATTTAAGAGATTGGTTAGCCGTCAAAGTCAGCTACATTCAAGTAGACTCAAAATGCAATCACGTCATCTTCACGTCATCTCACCAACGGAATCTAATCCGTTGTCCCGTTAGCGAGACTCAAGTCGAAGGTCATTAGGTTTGACGATCGCCTAAGTGCAAAACTCAATCATGAATCTCGCGAGTGCCATGGATTCCTCGCGGGTGCGAGACCTAGTCTCACGGCTATTTTCACCAGATCGGCGAGGGAGTCGGCTTTCATTTTTTGCATCATCTTGCCTCGGTGCGCCTTCACTGTAATCTCACTAATTCCCAACTTCAAACCAGCCTGTTTATTCAACATGCCGGTGACTATTAACTTCATCACTTCACGTTCGCGAGGAGTCAGTGATGTGTAACATGTTCGGAGCTCTTCTACCTCGGCCTCTCGGTCAAGTGCCGCCGAGCTGCGCTCGATGGCGTGCCGAATGGCACTCAACAACGCATCGTCGTCGATTGGCTTCGTCAGAAACTCGACAGCTCCCGCTTTCATCGCCTGGACAGTCATTGGGATATCAGCATGGCCAGTGATGAAGATAATTGGCATGTCGATCCGATCAGGCGCGATTAGCTTCTGCAGTTCAAGTCCGTTGAGTTCCGGAAGAGAAACATCCAGCACCAGGCAACTCGGAGCAAGCGGCCGTGAGCGAGCAAGAAATTCTTCTGCCGACGCAAAAGTTTCTGGTTGCCACCCGACAAAACGGATCAGCGCTTCCAGTGATTCCCGAACGGAGATGTCGTCGTCAACAACAAAGACGATGGGGATCGGGCTCGATTTCGGCGAACCGGATTCGGAACTTTTTGCACTCGCTGAATTCATATACCCCCCTTTTCCGAACAAGGTGTGTCGGATAGCTCAGCTCACTCAAGTGCGGCATTGACCGCGTCACTCAGCGCCGTATCGCTGAAGGGCTTGAACAGGCACGCCGTCGCACCCTGTTCGAGCACTCGGGAGCGAATAGCTTCGTCTCTTTGAGCGGTGATGAAGATGATCGGTATCTCCTGCCGGCGATTCTTCAATTCCTGCTGAAGCTCCGGTCCAGTCATCCCCGGCATACCGATGTCGAGAATTAGGCACTTTGTTTGATCGACGCAATCGGACGTGAGGAATTCTTCCGCCGATGAGAACGCGCGGACTTCAAAGCCGAACTCTCGCAACAGGTCGGGTAGTGACTCGCGGACGGACTCGTCGTCGTCGACTACTGATACAAGTGAACGTTTTCTTGTCATAAAGTCTTCATGCTCGCACCCGGCAACACTACGACGTGAATTTGTAACGGTCGGGCATCAGCATGCGCCACTCTATTTGAGAGCGTCTATAGTACTTTGGTATTGGTCTGTTATCGGATCCGCGAATCAAACGTTGTGTGCAAAAGGAATTGAGAATGAAAACGTGGCTCCCGGACCCTCGTTCGGTGTAGCCCAGAGACGCCCATGATGGCTGGCAATGATCGAGCGACTAACGGAAAGTCCGATTCCCATACCGTCATTCTTGGTTGTGTAGAACGAGTCGAAGAGTCTGTCCATAACTTGAGGATCGAAACCGACCCCCGCATCGTGCACGCTCAGGCGTACCTGTCCGCCTTCGTCTGGTTCAGTCCGGATCAGCAGCTGCCTCTGCCGATCATCGACTCCGCTCATCGCGTCTGAGGCGTTCCGGACCAGATTCAGAATGACCTGCTGAAGCTGCACCCGATCACCTGCGACCGGCGGAAGGTTATCGGCAAGCTCAGATCGCAGAATCACTCGGTTCCTTTGAAGTTCACTCAGCGATAGTGCAATCACCTCTCGTGTAGCCTCATTCAGATCCACCGATTCGATCGTGGCGTTTTTCTTGCTAAAGAGAGCGCGCAACCGTGTGATCACCGCAGCGGCGCGGTCGCCGTCGCGAATCGTGCGCCGCGCGGTTTCGCGCGCGCCGTCGACGTTTGGCGGGTCGGCGGCTAGCATCCGCAGACACGTATTGGCGTTGGTGATGATTCCAGACAATGGTTGGTTAACTTCGTGCGCGATCGACGCCGTCAATGCTCCCAGGCTCATCACTCGCGCGACGTGTGCCAGCTCTGAGCGCGCGTTGCCGAGCGCCTCTTCCGACAATCGCCGATTCGTCACGTCCTGGACCGCGCCGATGTACTCCAGTTCACCATCCTCGTTCCGCGTTCCGTGAGCAATCATATGTAGATACTTGACCGAATGATCTGGCATTAGCAGGCGATGTTCGTATTGAAAGTCGCTGGCAGCACTACTTGCTCGTTCGATCATGTCCTGTAACAACGTGAGGTCTTCCGGATGAACTCGCGTTCCGATCAGTTCGAGCGTCAGTGTCACCTGAGGATCAAACTCGAAGATGCGATAGAGCTGCTCGGACCAGGTGATTTCGTTCGTAGCCAAGCGCCAGGCAAAGCTGCCGATGCGACTCAGATGTTGTGCTTCCGCAAGGAACGCTTCACTTCGCTTCAGCGCCGCTTCGCTCAATGCCCGCTCGATCGCTATGCTGGCAATGTGGGTAACCTGCGCGATGAGATCCTGCTGAATTTGTGTCGGGCTCGCTGGTTCGCGGTTAAAAATCGCAAAGGTTCCCAACACCCGCCCCTCTTGAGCGTAAATTGGCGTGGACCAATGCGATCGCAAACCGTGTGCGAGTGCGAGAGGTCGAATCGCAGACGACTGCCAGAGTGGATCTGATTCCAAATCTGTCGCGATCACCTGCGTCTTCGTAAGCGCTGCTACCCCGCACGGTCCGACCTGCGGAGACACGGTCAGTCCGTCAACCGGATCGTTGAAAGTCGCCGGAAGGCTCGGAACGGCCCCGATCCGGAACTTCGAACCACTCCAATCGATCAAGTAAACGCCGCAGTAACAATCGGAGGACGTATCTTCTACAAACTTGCACAAGGCAGTAAGAACGTCGGTGAGTGGACAATTCGAGGCCACCATTTCCAGGAGTCGCTTCTCGCCGGCGAGCTGAGCCTCGGCCCGCTTACGTGCGTCGATGTCGATTAGCAAGTGAAACCAGCAAAGGATTTCTCCTTCACTATCGCGCAAGGGCAAGCCGAGAACGTTGAACCAGCGGTAGATCCCATCAGCGCGACGATGGCGGCTCTCAACATTGAACGCCTGGCCCGTTTCGTGTGCCCTTATCATCGCGTCGATTGTGTGTTGCAGGTCATCCGGATGAATGACGTCGGAGGCCTTCCAACCTTTCAATTCCTCGAGTGTCTTGTCGAAATATTCGAGGGCCGGCTGATTGACGCCCTCGATTTCACCGGACGGTGTGGTGACGGCGACCGGCGTCGGAATGCTGTCGACGATCAGACGAAAACTAAGATCGCGGGTTCGCAGTGCTTCCTCAGCGCGCTTGAGTCGCACGATGAGATCGTTCTCGCTTGCAGTCCTATCCTGTCGAGGCTCCACGCGATGAGGATGCGCCCAAGCGGCTCAAAATGTCCATCATTTGTGGCTGTGCGGATCTCAATATCTTTCACCGCTACGCGGCGTGGTATGGAAGATCTATATTCGCCGCTGCCACTCCTTAGGATCACGCGCGGTACTGAGCACCGCAACAATTACAATCGCTTCTTCTTCGATCGAGAAATAGACTGCGTAAGGAAATCGGCGAGTTAACGCACGGCGAATTCCAGAGCGGAGATCCTGATATCCGAGCGGATGATCGAGGATTCGATGATAAGCAGCGCGAAGCTCTTCGAGAAATTCTAAGCCAAGTCCTGGCTCTTCGCCTTCATACCAATTAAATGCGGCTTCGACATCGGCTTCAACAGCGCGCTCTGCTTCAATTGCATATTGCTTCACTTCGATTTCCGGGCGAGGCGGTCAATAACCTCGAACGCGGGTTTAGCAGTCGAAGGGTTCTCACGATAACGACGCAAACGCTCCTCGGCCAGTCGCAGGTGTTCCTCCGGAACAGGTATCTCGTCAGGATTTGCTGAAATCTGATCCCAGAGCGCCTGGAGATAACGCACTTGTTCTGCCTTGGGGAGATCGTTGAAGCCCGGTGGTGTTGGTATGGAAGTTTCCGGCATGCTCGAGATAATATCGGAGAATGACTCCAGGCGGCAATCAACCTAAAGTGAACATCCGCATCACTGGTGCCCTGATCAGGCGTTTGCGGCAAATCTTCCTGCGCGCAGAAGTTGGTTCGTAAACAGTCTCCTCAATTTCCGACTTATACCAAGGTATCGATCGATACCTTCGTCCAATAGATTCACCTCAACGCCTGTGGTGTACTCCGCACCTGTTCAATTAATCGGATCAAATCGGTTAATGAATCAGCATGACTTATATCGAAGTGGAGGAAGACAAAAATGTTTGAAGAAATCAACCGGCGCTGTTTTTTTAGTGCTGAGGCCATGACCAGGAGCCGCATCTACAAACTTCTGCTTGCCGGCT
>WNFQ01013117.1_pt1 | contig 22244 bp, 19 predicted proteins | sample 5400171 | NCBI WGS metagenome assembly WNFQ01 (sample SAMN13153356, study PRJNA577476) | soil metagenome | isolation source: 20 cm soil under Madrone tree | place: USA:California | collected 2016-06-14 | reverse complement strand
TTCGATCCTTACCGGACCTGGCTGGGATTGCCTTCCGGAGGGAGGCTCTTGCGAAACTCCGCCTGCTGTCGCTCAGCTTCGCGTCGTTGTTGCGCCTCGCGCGATGTTTGCTCAGGGTCGGGACCTTGGTTTGCGCAGCCGATCTTTATGGCTCTGCCGGTTTTGCGACATCATGATAATGGGGGCTTGGAGTCCGCAAATAATTCCGAGGACGAGATTCAAGAACACGTAGGGGTAGGGATCGAAAACTTTGTCGGCGAGCAGCCATGTGTTTAGTAACATCCACAAAAGGAACAATCCGATCTCGAATATAATGAATTTCCAGCTTCCCCCGAATTCGGCGATCTTATCCGCCGCGCGATCGGCAAGGGTCAACCGCGCCGCGTCCTCCACGTTAACGTTGCGCGTGGCACTATGACGCAACATCTCATCGGTATGCCGAAGCCGGTTGGCAAGAGCGGTAAGCAACTCCAGCGCGACATTCGGATTGCTCCGCACAAAAGAGAGAAAATGCTCCCGCGAGAGCACTGCCAGCCGTGCATCCTCGGCAACGACAGCATCAGCTGACCGCCGCTGCCCATCCCCGAGCAACGCCATTTCACCAAAAAAATCTCCACGGCCAAGCTCCGTTAGCGTGAGCTCGTGTCCCTGAGTTGTGCGAACGCAAATCCGGACCTTCCCGCGCTCGATTACATACATCGCATCCCCTTCGTCACCCGCGCGGAACAGAATCGTGCTGGCTTTGCAGTCGAGGCTCTCAAGCAAATGACATAATTCGCCGGCCGCCTCGTTATCGAGCGATTCAAACAATGGCACCTGACGCAGTGTGTCGATGGTCATTTGCGCAAAAACAACGGAACGCCCACCAAAATAACTGCAATTGCCGCTGACGAGAAGCCCCAATTATCAACAAACAGACTTCCCACAGCGCGTAAATTGACTTGAGCACGTTCAATTCTAGGTTGGGGTGGCGCTCGCTCGCGCCGTCTGAAACGTGAAAAGCGTCCTCTTTGTCTGCACAGGCAATATTTGCCGCAGTCCGATCGCGGAAGGGCTTTTTCGCCGTTTGCTCGGGAACCGTAAAGATATCGAAGTTGTTTCGGCCGGTGTGCATGCGGTGCGCGGCCAGCCGCCAAGTCTCTACGCAGTTCAAGTCTGCGCAGAAGAAGGCGCAGACATCAGCGGCCTGCGCAGCCAGCCTCTCACGGCGGCCCTGGTCGATCGTGCGACGCACATTTTTGCCATGACCGGCGCCCACGTCGAAACGATCCAAACGCTGTTTCCGCAAAGCGCCGACAAAACATTTTTGTTTCGCGAATTTGAAGAGCCGGGCACGACGGTATGGCGCGATGTGCCGGACCCCATCGGTCTCGGTCGCGAAGTGTACGAGGATTGCGCACACATCATAGAGAATGCCTTGCCCAGCGTGCTCGCATTTGTCGAACAGAGCGAACTGGTGCGACCCGGTGCAACGCACTCGCGCGAGCTATCTTCCTATCCCATGGATGATCTTCCTCAGCGAACTGAAACTGGATCGTTCAGTTCGACACCACCTCCTCGCTACGGGGAGGCGTTGCGCAGAGTCGATCCGGAAATCTTCAACGCAATCGTCGCAGAGGAAAAACGTCAGCGCGAAAACATCGAATTGATTGCGTCGGAAAATTTCACCAGCCGAGCAGTAATGGAAGCGCAAGGCAGCGTCCTCACGAACAAGTATGCCGAAGGCTACCCGAGGAGACGCTGGTACGGCGGCTGCGAAAATGTCGATACCGCGGAACAACTGGCGATCGATCGCGCAAAGCGACTTTTCGGCTGCGAGCACGTGAACGTGCAACCGCACAGCGGCGCGCAAGCCAATATGGCGGTTTATTTTTCGGTGCTGAAACCGGGCGACAAGATCCTGGCCATGAATCTCGCGCACGGCGGCCATCTCACGCACGGCCATCCGGCGAATTTCTCCGGTAAATTTTACACGGTCTCGCAATACGGCGTGAGCGAGAAGACCGAGCAGATCGATTACGATGCGTTGCAAAAACAAGCTGAAGAGGTCCGCCCGCTCATGATTACTGCCGGTGCGTCAGCTTATCCGCGCATCATCGATTTCGCCCGTCTGCGCCAAATCGCAGATTCGGTCGGCGCGATTTTGTTCATCGACATGGCACACATCGCAGGGCTTGTTGCCGGTGGTCAGCATCCCAGTCCGATTCCATACGCGCAGTTTATCACGACCACGACGCACAAAAGTCTGCGCGGACCACGCGGCGGTATTGTGATGTGCGAAGAGAGATTCGCCAAGCAAATCGACGCGACGGTTTTTCCGGGGGTGCAGGGCGGTCCCCTCATGCATGTCATTGCAGCAAAGGCGGTCTGCTTTCACGAAGCCCTTCAGCCGCAATTCCGCGAATATCAGCGACAGGTCGTGCTCAACGCCAAGGCGCTCGCCGCCGGCCTGGCGAAACACGGATACCGCATTGTCTCTGGCGGCACCGACAATCACTTGATGCTCGTAGATCTTCGTCCGAAGGAGATTAACGGCAAAGAAGCGCAGGAAGTTCTCGACCGGGCCGGCATCACGGTGAACAAAAACGGTATCCCGTTCGACACCTACCCAATCTTTAAACCCGGCGGCATTCGCGTGGGTACACCAGCGGTCACAACCCGCGGCATGAAAGAAGAAGAAATGCTTGAGATTTCCGATCTGATTGCTGAAGCCTTGGAAAATCGCACTGACGAAACTGCTCTCAATCGTGTTCGGGAAAAAGTCCGCGAGCTGACGTGCAGATTTCCGCTGCCGGGCTAATCCGCAGCAACGATGCTGCGGACGAGCGCGGGGATTTCCGAAAGATTGCCGAGCAAGTAATCCGCTTGCTTCTCATATTCGCGCGCCTCGACGAAGCGTGTGTCCGGGATAGCGGCGACGCGCATCCCAGCAGCCTTGCCAGCGGCGATGCCGGAAAGCGCGTCCTCGATGACGAGGCATGCGTCTGCGGTAACGCCGAGTTTCTCCGCCGCGCTCAGGTAGATGTCGGGAGCCGGTTTGCCGCGTTCGATTTCTTCACCAGTCACAATCACCTCAAAGAATGCCGTTAGCCGATGCCGATCTAAGAATGGACGAGCGGACGCGCCCACGGAACTCGTCGCTACGGCGAGGCGCAGATTCATTTGCCGCAACTCTGTTAGTACGGCTCTCGTTGAAGGAAAAAGGCCAACACGCTTCGTAAAGAACTCGGCGGCGATTTCCCCTCGGCGCCGCATCAATTCCTCAGTAGGCGCCGAGAGGCCAAATACTTTCTTGTAGAATTCCACCGCCAGCCGGTAACTCACGCCCAGCACGCTTCGGTGGTACTCGCCACGATAAGTGACGCCGTGTTCGCCGAGCAGTTTCTTGTCGATCTCATTCCACCACAGCTCGGAGTCGGCCAGTACGCCATCGAGATCGAAGATGACTGCGCGAAACGGTGGAGGCATGCACTCCAGACTACAGCGAAGGGCGGTGTGCCTGCGAGGATCAAACAAATGGCCACATCTGCGCTACACACGCCTAATCGGGTAAAAGATTCCGCTTAAAATCGGCGCCAATCTGCGTAATCTGCGGATGCTTATGAATCGTACCGCTGATCAACCGGAACCGAACCCGCTCCGCGAAGGATTAGCCACGCGTCCTGTGCCGCAGCCATGCAGTATCGTGATCTTCGGCGCTACAGGCGATCTCGCCCATCGTAAACTCGTCCCTGCGCTGTATAACGTCGCGGCCGACGGCGAGCTGCCGCCTGCGGTGACAATTGTCGGATTCGCGCGTCGCAAAAAAAGCGATGAGGAGTTCCGGCGCGATCTCGAAGAAGCGACGCGCAAGTTTTCCCGCCAACCTGTGCGCGACGAAATTTGGAAGACATTTGCGCAATCGATTTTTTATCACCAAAGCGAGTTCGGCGACGAAAGCGGTTACAAGGCGCTTGTAGAACGTCTCGATGAAATCGATAAGACTCACGGCACGCGCGGCAATCGCCTTTTTTATTTTGCGGCAGGCCCGGACCAATTCGAACCAATTCTCAAGCACTTGAAAGCTGCCGGCTTAAATCAAACATGCAAAGGCAGCTGGGTGCGCGTAATCGTCGAAAAACCGTTCGGAACGGATCTTGCCTCGGCGCGCGAGCTTAATCGTGTCATCCACAATTCTTTTACAGAAGAGCAAACCTATCGGATCGACCATTTTCTCGGCAAGGAAACGGCCCAGAACATCCTCGTTCTCCGATTTGCCAACGCGATTTTCGCGCCGCTGTGGAACACGCACTACATCGACCATGTGCAGATCACGGCGGCGGAAACGCTGGGCGTCGGGACTCGCGCCGGCTATTACGAACGCGCTGGCGCCTTGCGCGACATGGTGCAGAACCACTTGCTCCAGCTCCTTTGCCTTACGGCCATGGAACCGCCGACGGACCTGAGCGCGGACAGTATTCGCGACGAAAAGATCAAAGTGGTGCGATCGCTGCGTCGTTGGTCGCGGAATGAAATCGCGGCGAGTGTTGTGCGCGGTCAATATGCTAAAGGCGCTATTCACGGCGACCCGGTGCTGGGCTATCGCCAGGAACAAAACGTCAACCCGGATTCGCAAACGGAGACCTTCGTCGCACTGCGTTTGTTCATCGACAACTGGCGATGGGCCGACGTTCCGATTTATATGCGCGTCGGGAAACGACTGCCAAAATCGGCAACCGAAATTTCGATCCATTTCAAAAAAGCGCCTGCGGTTCTGTTCAACAAAGATTTGCACGACCTCAATGTGCTCGTTATTCGGATTCAACCGGATGAGGGAATCTCGTTGCGGATTCATGCCAAGGTACCTGGCACGAGCTTTCACATCGAGCCCGTGAAAATGGATTTCCATTATGGAACGTCCTTTGGAAAGGCCAGCCCGGAAGCGTACGAACGGTTGCTCCTCGACGCGATGAGCGGCGACGCCACGGACCGGCACGTGGTTTGTCGCGTATCGCTTTTCGTATCCCGTCGAGAAGTCCGACGTGGCAAAGCAGCACATCAGAAACTTCCTGAATCGATGGCGTTGGCGTGAGCCTAGTTAGCTATGGCCGCTATCACTGAAACATATTCGCTCGGAGTGCCAGTCGAAGTCGGCAAAATCGACCAGGAGTTGAAAAAACTCTGGCGGGAAAGCGAGGGCGCAGCGACGCGCGCTTCACTCATGAACCTTGCTGTTTACAGCGAAGAGCCGGGCTCGTTGAACAACAACACGCAGCTGATGGCGAGAATTACCGAAGACCACGCCTGTCGCGCGATCGTCATCGAAGCTGATTGCAACGCAGAAGACGATGGCGTGGACACCTGGATCAGCGCGCACTGTCACGTCAGCCGTGTCGGCAGCAAACAGGTTTGCTCTGAACAAATTTCATTCCGTCTCAACGGCGGGTGTACTACCCAGCTACCGAACATTGTTCTATCAAACCTGGATTCGGACTTACCCTTGTACCTTTGGTGGCAGAACGAATTCCATGAGCCGATGGATCCGCAACTTTGGGCGTGGGTCGATCGAGTCATCTATGACAGCCGGCTCTGGCACGATTTTGAGGCGCAAATGCGTCTAGTGGAATCCGCACAAGCAGAGGCAAAACAGCGCATCGTCCTTTGCGACCTGAATTGGACGCGACTGGACAAGGCTCGTTTCGCGCTCGCGCAATTCTTTGATCATCCGGCCTCGCATCATCATTTTGCTAAAATAAAAAAAGTTCGAATTGATTACGCCTCCGGATTCCGATCGACCGCTCTCCTCTTTATTGGCTGGCTTGCGGCGCAATTGAACTGGCGCGCTGAGAAAACAAATGGGGAGAACAAGGTTCAGTTCGTTGGTTCCTCCGGCCGAAAGATCGATATCGAAATGCGCCAGCGCGACGGCCAACCGATTCACGAAGTCGTGGTGAATGCGGGCGATATAGAATTCGCCGTCACCCACGCGAAGTGCGGTGATCTTCTAGAAGTCTCACGCGCAAAAACTGGCGAAAAGCACGTTCCACAATTGATGCCCGCGGGAAAAAATGATCCCGTGAGCCTGATGAGCGACGAACTGATGCGCGGCGGACCGCATCATGTTTATCTGCACGCGGTGGAGCGCGTCCGCGAATTGCTGTAGCGGCGGTCTGCCATCGCCGAACGGCGCACGTAGAGCGCCGCTACACAACCAGCGCGCTCAGCTCACGCACATTCTTCTCAATTGAAAAAAGCTCGTGCGCACGCTGGTACCCGGCGTGGCCAAGTCGTTGTGCTAACAAACGATCATCGATCACTTTCTCGATCGCGTCGGCGAGCGCTGATGCATCAACCGGTTCCAGTAGAAAACCTGTTTCATTTTCAATGACCATTTCGGGAATCCCACCGATATTGGTCGAGACAACAGGCAACGCCGTCGCCATCGCTTCCATGATGACCGTGGGAAGATTGTCCATGCCCCCCTCGGGATCGATGATACTCGGCAGCACGAAAACGTTCGCCGCGGCGAGGCGCTGTCGGACTTCGCCTTGCGGTTTTGCGCCGGACAATGCGACGCGGTTTTGCAGATTCAGCCGCTCGATTTGCCCGCGTAATTCGTTTTCGAGCGGGCCTTCGCCGATGATCTCGCATCGAAACGATTTTCCCCGCTCCGCAATTAATCCGCAGGCGCAAATCAGATCGGCAAAACCTTTTTTCGCGATCAAACGGCCAACTGCCAGAATCAACGGTGGACTGGAAGAAAAGTCCGCGCGTCCGAATTCGGCTAGATTCAAGCCATTGTAGATGCGACGCATGCGATCGGCGCGTTCTGGGAAGCGCTCCTGCAAAAACTTTTTCGCGAAATCGCTTACAGTGACGATTGCGCGCGCTGTATCGACGAGCTTATCAAGCCCAATCTCAAAGTTGCGCGGTGCAAAAATGTCGTTGGCGTGTGCGGTGAAGCTGAAGGTCACTGGAAAAAATCTATGGACCCAGAAAGCCGTGCGCGCCGCCATTCCGGTAAAATGCGCGTGAACATGGCTAATCCCCATTTCCTGGAGACGCAATCCGACGTAAACAGCCTGATAGAGCCGAAGAAAATCCGTACGCCGACCCCATTTATCCAGAGCATCGATAATTTCCGCGGTGAGTTTTCCTTTTTTACACGCGCGACGAACATCTTCGAGCAGTTCTTTCTCCTCCGGCAGATAATGCACGCGCTGAATTAGGCGGGCGTCCCAGTCCTGTGCCGGTTCATCTTTTGGATTGCGAATGGAAAAAATCGGTGGAGTGATGCCCTGTCGCGATAGCTCAGCGACTTCCCGATAGCAAAACGTCTGTCCGAACGACGGGAACCGCGACGAGGTTGTTTTAACCACGAATGAACACGAATAAACACCAATGAGAAAGAAAACGGATTTGCCCGCGAAGCACGCGAATTAACGCCAATGATTCTTCGTTTCGGGAATTTGTTTTCGCGTGCATTCGCGTGATTCGCGGGCCTCTCTCTTCGTTATTCGGATTTCGGCATTGTAATGATTCGTGTCAATTCGTGTCCATTCGTGGTTGACTCCTCTTCACCGGAATCGGTTTCCCGGATTCATCAACGGCGACGAGCGTAAACACACCGTGCGTCACGCGAAGCTCCTCGCCAGTCATGTAACGGGTCACCCAAACCTCCACCGGAATGGTCATCGAAGTCCGCCCGATTTTCTCCACGCGCGCGTAACATCTGACGGTGTCCCCTACCCGTACTGGTTGAAGAAACGACATCCCTTCCATCGCCACCGTGACGACTCGCGCCTGCGCAGTTTTCGCCGCAAGAATTCCGCTGCCCAAGTCCATCTGTGAAGTCAGCCATCCGCCAAAAATGTCGCCATTCGGATTTGTGTCCGTGGGCATGGCAATCGTTTGAATGACAAGTTCGCCTTTAGGTTTTTCACCTGCGCTCATTTGGCGCGAAGAATAACACAAATAATCAAATCCTGTAGGGGACGTCGTTGTCGTCCCAGGGAAGCCGACGGCTTCCCCTACAGGATCAGCATGCAATCGCCGTAGCTGTAGAAGCGGTAGCGTTCGCAAATCGCTTCCTCGTACGCACGCATCAAAAATTCGCGGCCTGCAAACGCGCTCACCAGCATCAGCAAAGTCGAGCGCGGCAAGTGGAAATTCGTCAACAGAGCGTCGACCGCCAGAAAATGGTAGGGTGGATAAATGAAGAGGTCGGTCGCGCCTTCTTGCGCGAGGAGGTCTTCGCCTTCGCGTCGTGCCGATTCCAGCGTCCGTACCGCAGTCGTTCCAACGGCTACGATCCGCTGCGCCTCGTTGATCTTGTCTGCGGCCTCTGGAGAAATGGAGAAGTGCTCGGCATGCATGCGATGCTCCGTGACGTTCTCCGATCGCACCGGCAGAAATGTCCCCGGGCCTACGTGCAGAGTCACGAATGTGTGAGGAATTTCACGCAAAATCTCTGGGGTGAAATGAAGTCCGGCCGTGGGCGCGGCAACGGCACCAGCCGCACGCGCAAAAACAGTCTGGTAGCGTGCAGCGTCTTCTTCATCACTGTCCCGCTCGATGTACGGCGGCAACGGCGTAGAACCGCCAGCATAAAGATCGATATCTTCATCCAATGTCACGATGCGCTCGCCGTCCGGCGTGATCTCCTCGACGCACAAGGTGATGCCGTCGATTTTCGCCGTAGCGCCGACGCGCATTTTGCGTCCCGGATTCACCAAGCATTTCCAATGCGCGGGATCTAGGCGTTCCAGAAACAAAAATTCAATCACGCCATCGTCAGAGAATCGGCGCGCGGGAAGAACGCGCGTGTCGTTCAAGACCAGTAGATCACCCGGCTGTAGAAACGTTTTTAGTTCGCGAAATTGGCGATGTTCAATTGTCTGCCCGGCGCGATGCAGCACCATCATTCGGGAATCTTCGCGGCGTCGGAGCGGACGCTGCGCAATCAATTCCCGCGGCAAGTCATAATCATAATCGCTTAGCCGCGCGCTCATCCTTGCATGATCAAAGAGATTGCGTTCGGGCGCAAAATTTTGGATGATCACTGCAAATGCCAGAACCAGCTCTCGATTTCGTTATCGCAGCGCTGGAAAAGGTTCGAGAGACAAGCAGTCGCGCGCCACGCGCGTCGAGAGTTGTGCTCGCGCGATTGCAAGGCGTCACCATCGAAATAGGTAGGGCGGGACCTGAGCTTGTCCTGAGCCAAGTCGAAAGAGGCACGTCGAATAAAGCAGAATTACTTGAGCCAATTCGGGAACGCGTCCGCGCTTGCACGAAATGCGCGCATCTCGCCTGCTCACGCACACAAACGGTTTTCGGCGTTGGAAATCCGGACGCCAATCTGATGTTCATCGGCGAAGCCCCCGGTGTGGATGAGGACAGACAAGGCGAGCCATTTGTCGGGCGCGCCGGACAATTGCTGACGAGAATTCTCAAGGCGATGAACTTCGCTCGCGAAGATGTTTATATCGCGAACATCCTCAAGTGCCGGCCGGACACGCCGTCAGGAACTTTTGGAAATCGCGCACCAACGCCCAAGGAGATGCAGACCTGCCGGCCGTATTTGGTGGAGCAGATCGAGATTATTCAGCCGAAAGTGTTGGTCGCGCTCGGCGCAGTCGCGGTGGAGGGCCTGCTCGGAATGCGCGGGACCATGCGCGAATTGCGCGGACGCTGGCACGCTTACAACGGCATACCGCTCATGATCACGTATCACCCTGCTTACTTACTCCGAAACCAGGCCCCTTCTGAAAAACGCAAAGTCTGGGAAGACATGCTACAAGTGCTGCAGCGTCTCGATCAACCAATCAGCGAACGGCAACGAAATTATTTTCTGTAGCGGCGCTCTGTGAGCGCCGACCGTTTGGTTATTTTTCGGCGGTCGCAGACCGCCGCTACAGTTTTGCCCGTTCGAACATTGCGTCGATCGCTCTGCGCGATGCGAAAGTGATGGCCAGCGACAAAATCATCTTGCGCACTTCGCCGCGCGGAATTTTTACCGTGCGCTGCAACGCACTCGCTCCGGCCTCATTTAAAAGTGAAAGCGTGCGTGCGCCGATCAATGCGGGCACACCTGTAGCAGCGCGCACACGACAGTTTTCGATTGCGCGCGAATATTGCATCCCGCACTCGAGCCCTGCGCTGGCTTTGTCCAGCCAGGTCCGATAGATCGAATGGAAACGCTCCGGTTCGGAAAGGATTTGCGATGCGGTCAGATGCGCCGCGCTTAATTCGTATTCTGGAAAATAGCATCTGCCTGCGCGCAGATCGGAGCCGGCATCGCGCAGCACATTGATCAACTGAAGCGCCATGCCGTAGCGTTTGCCCAGCGCCAGCATCTCGTCCTCGCTCAGACTCGCGAAGTCCCGAACATGCCGAAAACAAAGTCGCGTCCAAAATTCACCGACACAACCGGCAACCAGATACGTGTATTCATCCAGATCATCGGCTGTGCCAAGCGCGCGAATCTCCTGCGGATTATCGAAGCGTTGCAGATCGAGCATCTGGCCGCGGGTGATTTTCTCCAGCACCACACGGATGTCAGTGCGATCTGCCTGCTCCATCCGCTCAAGCCATGCGAGACAATCGGGCAACGATTCAAGCAGTCGTTGTTCGCTCTCGTTCGCCTGTAGCGGGACAAATGAAGCAATCAGATCGATAACAACGTCGCGCGAGGCTTTTCCCTGAATCCCGTTCGACAGCATCTTGAGAGTTTCGATTCGCACGCGACTGGAAATTGGGGTCGTATCGGCGACGCTGTCTGTCGCCCGCGCAAGCAGATACGCCAGCGCAATCGGTTCGCGTAATTGCGCCGGTAGAAATCGGATCGAAAGATAAAACGAACGGGAGACGGAGCGCAGAAGTGCTGTCTGTAAATGCGATGGCGCGTTCACGGAATGTAAACGTTGGCGCAGGTGGTACGGGAGAAAATCATTTTCCGATATTTCGGACTTCGATCCGATTGGGTGCTGAGTTGCCGAGGCCGAGCTGGCTGGCGAAATCGATGTAGGCCGCGAGGCGACCGATCTTAGGCAGACTCGCGCGTGCGCGCCATTCTTCCAAACGCTTCAAAGCGATGGCGTCCAGAGCGACCGGGTCCCTGCTCGCGTACAACGTGGCATGATGCGTAGCATAGTTCGGCTGAGACTGCGGACCGCCCGCATATTGCCCAATGAGGCCGTCCATCAAATTGAAGACGACCTTCTTTGCGATGAGCGGATTAGCATAAATCTCCGCGAGGCTTTCCGCGCCAAAACGAGGGCCTTGCGCAAAACGACGCCAGTTATCGATGTTCGGAATGGTCACGTTGTAAATGCAACCGGCGATTCCGTTCGTTTCACTGATACTCATCACCGGGACGTTGATGATCTTGCTAACTTCGCTGGAAAGAATCTTCGAAAAATGACTGACATTGCTGGTGTTGTCGATGTCAGCGAGCATCTTCCGTGCGTTACCGAGGTAGTCCAGATCCCCCCAAATCAGTTGCCCCATCAAAGGCGCGGTTAGGACTGCTTTCGCGTCGTAGCCGTCGTGGGGCGTGATCGCTTGCAGCTGGTAACCATCAATTCCCGCGCGATAACCGGCTTCCTTGATTCGTTCGCCGCCTGCCGCGGAAATCTTAATTCCAATCCGGTCATTGGGAGAGACGAGCGACGCCCACGCCTTTGCCACATCAGACTGGCCGGTGGCGGCGAGAACAAGCCGATTCACCATCTCGTGAACAACGCGCGGGTTCGTCTTGTAATCTTTGATTGAAGCAGGATTATGCAACTCATACACAATCGAAGGTGTCGGCGACGGCTGGGGCGCTTGCGCCAGCACGGAGCGGATGAGAGCACAGAACAGAACGAGAGCTACATTTCGCATCAGCAAGATGGTTTCACACTGGCAAGCCAAATTTTGTAGGGCGTTTCGGTGAAACGCCAATTAAATACGTGGCGTCTGACACAGACCCCCTACAATTCTCGCACAAGATGATCGGTCCAATCCGCCACCTCTACGTTCACATTCCTTTCTGCGCGCGTATCTGCCCATACTGCGCTTTTTACAAGGATCTACTCGACCGCTCGCAGACGTCGCGTTTTTGTGAAGGGATAATGCGCGAACTGGAGCAGCATCAAGGAGAGGCGAGCTCCCGCCTGCGTAAGGCTACAGTTTGCCAGGCTGGATCGCCGCGGCGGACTGGAGACCGCCGGTCCTTGCTCGTTCCATCGACAATTTATTTCGGAGGAGGCACGCCGACCGCGCTCAACATCGCGCAATTGGAATTTCTACTGCGCGGATTTCATGAGCAGCTCGACTTGTCGGAACTGGTCGAGTGGACAATCGAAGCGAATCCGGGAAGTGTTTCAGCTCGCAAAGCCGCAGTTCTCAAAAAATTCGGAATCAACCGGATCAGCCTCGGCGTGCAATCGTGGGACGACCACTTGCTGAAATTGCTTGGGCGCGAGCACAACGCACAGCAGGCCGAGCATTCGTTTCATCTTCTGCGCGCAGCCGGGTTCTCGAACATCAACATCGATCTGATGTTCGGTTTGCCAGGACAGACGATCGACCAATGGGGATTGACGCTGGAGAAAACCATCGCGCTCCAGCCCGATCATATCTCCGCTTATTGCCTGACGTACGAGGAGGATACAGAGTTTTTTCTGCGTTACGCGTGCGGCGAATTTCGGCAGGACACAGACATGGACGCCGAGTTTTTCGAGGTGGCGATGTCGATCCTGGAGGATGCCGGCTACGAACATTACGAAATCTCAAACTATGCTCGTCCTGGTTTTTCGTCAGCCCACAACCGCGCCTACTGGCTCGGCAAAGATTATCTGGGCATCGGTCCGAGCGCGGTTTCGACGGTCGGTATGCGACGCTGGCAGAATGTCTGTGATTATCGCACCTATATCGATCGCGTTCTTTCCAGCGAATCACCGTGCGCGTCGCGGGAAAATCTGACGCACGAAATGAAACGAATGGAGCGAATCGCGCTGACGCTGCGCACGCGTGACGGAGTTCGCGCTTCGGATTTGAAACGTTTCGCGCAACAAACAAACGAGTTTATTGCGCTGGGGCTGCTTCAAAAATCGAACGGCAATTTCGTGCTAACTCGAAAAGGTAAAGCTCTGGCGGATTCCGTTACCGAAGCATTTCTGTAGCCGGCATCGCTGATGCCGGTTTCTAACTCACGCCGGGATCACCGATCCCGGCTACAGGTCGTCTAGTAGATATCGTTATCGGAGCTGTAGCCGGCATCCCCGCGAATGGAACGCAAACGGGCGCGGCTGCCCCATTCGGACTCTGGCCGATTTATCTGTCCAAGCGTGATTTTCACCAGCCACGGCGCCGCGGCCAACGCGCCGATTGCAACGAGCGCAATCGCCGCTGCCTGCCGCAGCGGGGGCTTGATCTTGTCAGCCATCAAAATTCCCAAGCCAAGACCAATAGCGGTGCGTGTGACCACCAGGAGCGGGTCAACTGGAAGTTGTTCGGAAGTTTTTGAAATGGATATGGGGAAAGACATCGCTTACCATATACTTCGCGTTTGGGAAAAAAGAAACGGCAATTTTGTCGCCGAGCGCATTTGTCATTTCGAGCGGAGCGAAGTGGAGTCGAGAAACCCCGCTGCGCCCTCCTTGAAGTAATACGACGGGATGTCTCGACTTCGCTCGGCATGATAGAAAATTAAGAGCCATGCCTAATTCGACTTACGCGCTCATCCTCGCCGGTGGAAGCGGTGAACGCTTTTGGCCTTTGAGCAGGCGAGCGCGTCCCAAACAACTTCTGCGCCTCGTCGCCGACAAGACCCTGCTCGAAGAAACTTTGGCGCGCCTTGACGGCTTTGTCCCGCCCGAGCGCACTCTGATCCTGACCAATGCGGAGCAGGAAAGCGCCGTTCGCAAATTGCTCGGGAATTTTCCAAAAGAGAATATCGTAGCGGAGCCGGCCAAACGCGACACCGCTGCTGCCGTCGCGCTCGGCACCGGCTGGGTGGCAGCTCGCGATCACGCAGCCATCATGGCCGTTCTTCCCGCCGATCATGTGATTGCAAACCGGACCGCTTTTCAGGAAACGCTGGCCCTCGCTGCCGAGGCAGCCGAGGAGACAAGCGGGCTTGTAACCATCGGCATCAAACCAAGCTGGGCATGCCCCGGATTCGGCTACATCGAACACGGAAAGCCGGTGTACTTGCGCAAGCACCCCGACAACGATTCGATCCATCGCGTGCTGCGCTTTCGCGAAAAACCGAATCTCGATCTCGCGGAATCATTTTTGCGAAAGGGAAATTTTCGATGGAACGCCGGAATGTTCGTTTGGTCCGTCCCGACAATACTCCGCGAATTCAACCGATACGCCCCGGAGCTGGCCGATTTCATTTCTCAACTCCGCGCTCCGGAAAATTTCGAGAAGGCCTTGCGTGAACGCTTCAGCAAACTGCCGCGCATCTCATTTGATTATGCGATCATGGAAAAAGCGGATCGCGTCCTTGTGGTGGAGGCCAGTTTCGATTGGGATGACATCGGAAGCTGGCGAGCAGTGGCGAATTATTTTGAGAAGGACAAGCAGGGAAACGCCGCGAACCGCACCATCACCGCGCTCGATTCCAGCAATAACATCGTTTTCGAGGAAGACGGTACAGCAGTAGCCTTGCTCGGAGTTCATGATCTTATCGTCGTGCGAACGCCAGACGCACTTTTGATTTGTCACCGACACGAAGCTGAAAGGATCAAGGATCTTATCGGCAAGATTCCGCCGGAACTGCAATGATGTGACGTGCGATGCATGGAGGTGTTTGTGAATTGTCAGATCGAATAGCCGAATGGATGAAATGTGCTGCGCAGATGCGGACGGCTCTCCCTTCGAAAGGGGTGAGGGTTATTCGGAACAAAGCAGTGCGTTGTCGCCAACCCCTCACCTTTATCCTCTCCCCTTCGATAAGGCGAGAGGCAAGACAGAACCCGCGATGAATCGAATTTTGGCTCTCGATTTCGGGCGGGCGCGTATCGGCGCGGCAATTTCTGATGAGTTACAATTGCTAGCACATCCGCTCGAGACGATCCCGGCAAACGTGCACGCGCCATCGCGGATCGCGGAGATCGTCCGCGAAAAGAAAGTTGATCATGTTGTCGCGGGAATCCCTCGACAGATGAACGGCCAGATCGGCGCGTCCGCGACCGAAGTTCTCCAGTTTGTGGAAAAGTTGCGTGGGATTCTGCCATGCCCGGTCGTTACCTGGGACGAACGGCTGACCACCGCTGCAGCGCATCGAGCACTTCGCGACGCAGGCAAGAAAACACGACACACACGGCGCTACGTGGATCAAGTGGCGGCTCAAATGATTTTGCAAAGCTACCTCGACCGGCAAGCGGCGAACGTCGGACGACAGAGTGATCAGTGATCTGTGATAGGTGATCAGATTTTGATACTGATCACTAGAATCGCAATGACACGAAGGCTAAAGATGATCATCGCGTACGACGGCGCGCCATTCGCCGGCTGGCAGAGTCAATCTCACGGCAATACTATTCAGGATGATCTCGAACGCGCGTTTGAACGCGTCGCTGGAAGGTCTGTGCGCGTTCACGGGGCTGGGCGAACGGACGCAGGTGTCCACGCTCTCGCGCAATGCGCACACGCCGATATCGCCAAAATTTTGCTGCCTGCGCGTTGGACTGTAGCGCTCAATGCGTTACTGCCGCCAGCCATTCGCGTGCTTCGCTGCCAATATGTGTCTAACAATTTCCACGCGCGCCTCTCGGCAAAGGGAAAGATTTATCGCTACAGAATCTGGTGCGCGCCTGTTCTACCACCATTCGAGTACCGTCGTGCCTGGCACATCCCCCGCCCGCTCGATTTAAAAATCTTACAAAAAGCAGCAAAACATTTCGTCGGCACGCACGATTTCGCAGCGTTCGCTGCCAATCGCGGAAAACCCGAGGAGAGCACCGTCCGCACGATCAATTCTGTACGTGTCCGGCAAAAAGGTCCTTGCGTGACAATCGAGCTCGATGGCGACGGTTTCCTGTACAAGATGGTGCGATTGATTGTCGGTTTGCTTGTGAAATGCGCGCTTGGCAAAATTCGCGTCGAAGATGTCACCGCGCGGCTGCACTCCGGCCAGGTTGGCACAGCCCGCTTTGCTGCTCCCGCCGACGGATTGTTTCTGGTTCGCGTGCGCTATTGAAGCGTTTGATAAATGGTAGGGACGGCGCACGCACGATTCCGCGGGGACACATCGCCAAAACCAACTCGGTAACCGTCGCCTTGCGCCCAGCCGGTGATGGTAAGCGTGTCGCCGTCTTCGAGCCACCTGCGGGTTTCGCCATTTGGCAACTTTAACGGGTTCGCGCCGCGCCAGGTTAATTCCAGCATGCAGCCGCGCGATTCTTCGGTCGCACCGCTGATGGTGCCGCTCGCGAGCAAATCGCCCGGTTCCAAATTGCAGCCGGTGATCGTGTGATGAGCGAGTTGTTGAGCGATGCTCCAGTAAAGGTTTTGGAAATTTGTCTGAGTGATGACGTGCGGCGCGTTCATCGATGAGGTTTGCAAGGACGCTTCGAGATAAATGTCGAACGTGAAATCATTTTTCCAGCGCAAGTACGGCAGCGGCTCGGGATTCTGCGTAGGCAGCGGTTCTCTGAATGGCTCAAGCGCGTCGAGCGTAACTACCCAGGGCGAAATGCTGGTGCAAAAGTTTTTCGCCAGAAACGGGCCAAGCGGTTGATATTCCCACGCCTGAATGTCGCGCGCACTCCAGTCATTCATCAAAACGAAACCGAAGACGTGATCAACCGCGCGATTGATCGGCACCGGTTCGCCTAACGAATTTCCCGGCCCGATCAGCAATGCCATTTCCAATTCGTAATCCAGACTTTTGGTTGGGCCGAAAGCCGGCGCTGAGGCTTCCGGCGGCTTGATTTGGCCTTGTGGCCGGCGCACCTCGGTCCCGCTTACAACAACCGAGCTGGCGCGTCCGTGATACGCCACGGGCAACCACTTCCAGTTCGGCATCAGCGCGTTCTCCGGGCCGCGCAACATGGTGCCCACGTTGTGCGCATGATGATAGGACGAATAAAAATCGGTGTAATTGCCGATGCGCGCGGGCAGTTTCATCACCACGTCTTTTTGCGCGTGAAAAACTTTTTCGCGCAGCCGCGCGTCATCGCGCAGGATTGGCGTCCCAGTGGAGAGAAGATGTTGCAGGATCTCGCGCGTCTTTCGCCACGCTGGACGACCAAGCGCGAGAAACTTGTTTAGTGAATCTTCCGAAAAGACTTTTTGGTCCTGAAATTCCTGCGAGCGGAAATGATCGAACTCTTCCAACACGGAAAGATCGACAACCAGATCGCCGATGGCGACTCCCACGCGTGGTTTTCCCTGTTTCGATTGAAACACACCGAAGGGCAGATTCTCCAACGGAAAATGCGAATCGGCTGGGACTTCGATGAAACTACGCAACGGCGAACTCATCAACTTGATTTAACCACGAAGCACACGAAGGCCACGAAGAAAATTCAGAATCACCTCCAAAGAACTTCGTGCTCTTCGAGTCCTTCGTGGTGGATCAGAGAAGCCCCAGCGCGCGCAAATCGTCGCGCGGCTCGTCGAAGCTGCAACTGCCGAACGACGCGACGAATTTCCGGCGATACTGCAGGCGTTCTATGTCGATCTTCCACTCGCGCCACGCGAAAAAATCCTGGGTAAAGGAAAATGAGTCGGGATCTTCGTCTTCAAGCATGATGGCAGCCTGGCGTGCATCCCATCGGTGCTCGGCAGCGAGAACCGCGGCGCCGAGCACGTTGAGGAAGCCGTGCATCTTTGTTTTCACTTCGGCGCGAAATTGCCGGATCGGATGATGCAGCCCTGCCGTAAACTTGATCGGGAGCTGATGCGTAGCTGGCGTCACGAGCGCGCTGGCGATCTGCGCCGAAGTTGGAAATGCATCCGCTGTCACTCCACCGGTGCGCAATTTGTAACCAAATGTTGCCGCGTCCTCATCGGAATTGTGTTCCGCAAGCAACGCAGCGGTTTGCTCTGCTATGTCAGGCGGCGCTTCCCAGAAAACTGGCAAATCACCGACGATCGATCTCGCCTCTTTTAGTAACGCAAGATCAACATCATGGGGTAAAAAGATCTCCAGGTGACTCATCGCTACGAGATCGACGTTGCTCGATAACGAACGAATTGCCGCATCAACTCCTTCGAGCGTTTCAAGAAAGGCATCCGCATTCGCGGTTCTTGGTCCCAGTGCCGCAACACGGAGCGGATGCGCAGGATCGAACTGCGAAAGGAGTTGTTTCGCCGCATCGAATTGTTCAACGGGAAGAACGAATGTGTTGAGCATCCACGCCTCGGGCGAGCGCACATATTGCGCCTGATTCTGAAGAGCTGCCTCCAGCGCAAGGCTGCAAGGCGGGAACATTCCCGCGTAATCAATCGATTTCGCGAGCAGAGTCTCAAGGGAAGCGTTTGGCATGGGTTGGATGAACCGTGCGTTGGCACGCTTGCTGGGTCAAATCGTTGCCGGCGATAGCTTAATGACAGGCTCGACTTTCTTTTCGAAATGCTGTAGAAATTTGGGCTTTTAATGGAGCTTACGGAGTCCACCTCAGGCTTTGACTTGGCAGTGTGTGCATGCGGAGAACAGGAATATACCGCGCGCGATGCAATCGATGCGGCCATTTTCAGGGGCGAGTTAGACGTAAAGTGGAAAGAATTTCTCCACCAAGTCGCAGCGGAAAGACGGGCGGATGAGTTAGAGCTGGAGCCAGACGAGTCCGCGATTTCGAGTGCAGCTGAAGCTTTTCGTTACGAATACGATTTGATCACCGCCGAGGAAACGGAAGCATGGCTGGCAAATCGAGGCCTCACGCTTGATGACTTCGCCGACTATCTTACCCGTGAATACTACGCCAGCACGCTTCAAGAAGAGATCATTCCCGACGAAATAGAATATCCTTCTGCGGCGGCCGAGTTACGCCAGTCCTTCCTTGCGGAATTAATTTTATCCGGAGAATTGGACCGAATGACCAGTGATTTAATCGTGCGGCTGGCGGCACGCTGTGCTGGAAAGGAGCTACCGCCAGATACGATTGCGGCCGAAAAGCGGAAGTTTCTCCATCGGAACGGGATTACATCGGCACAACTGGCGGATTGGCTGGAGCAGCTGAAACGCGATTCGAAATGGTTAGATGAAATGCTCGCGGTCGAGGCAGCATACGGGAAACATTGCGACACACTGCTTGTCCCTGAAGCGCGTCAACGCGAATTGCTAGCTCTGCGGCTGCCCTTGACGAGATTCGAAACCGAAATGATCGAGGTGGAATCGCTCGATGCCGCCCGGGAAGCGCTGTTTTGCGTGCGTGAGGACGGCATGTCAATGGAAGAAGTGGCCACTGAGGGACGGTATCCTTACCGACGTGTGGACTTTCTTTTGGAAGATCTTGCCGTCGATGCGCAGCACAGATTCCTAAGTGTTTCGGCTGGGGAGGTGCTCAAACCCCTTGCTCATGGCGATGGATTTGAACTGTGTCGCATCCTTAAAAAAATTGAGCCCCAATCCGATGACCCAAACGTAAAATCGCGGATCGATCAAAGGCTCCTTGATCGACATTTCGCCGAGCTTACCGGCAAATATACGCACCGACGGCTCGGTGCCGTTTCCACTCCTGCTGTACAATGAAAGTAAAGGACACCGAAATTCTGCGGCGTTCATCGGTGTTCCGCTTTCTTTCCGATGAGCATTTTGGCGCGATTGAGCCGCTTCTGCAGGAAGAACACTACGATTTCGGCGACGTGATTGTAAAACAGGGCGATCCGGCTGACTCATTTTACGTTCTGACGCGGGGACGTGCGCGCGCGCTCAAAATCAAGCCTGATGGTGAAGAAATCCCATTGGGAGTGCTAAAGCCGGGCGACTCATTCGGAGAAGCCGCTCTAGCCGAGGGCGGAACTCGAAATGCGACCGTACGCTGCAGTACAGGGGTAGATGTTTTGCGGCTCGATCGCGATGATTTTACGGAGCTCGTCCGTCGCGTACCCGATCTGAAGCAATATGTCGAGACAACCGGCCGGGACAGGGCTCTGCAAAGTTTCCTTTATCAGTTCAGCAATTTTGGCCGGCTTCCGACAGCTGTGTTGCGCAGTGTGATCGACAAGTTAAAACCAATCACATTTGAAAAAGGCAACCTGATCATTCGTGAAGGAGACGACGCTGGACCCCTTTACATCCTCCAGAAAGGACGAGCGCGCGCCTTCGCCGGAGGTGACGGACAGGTGCGGAACCTTGCGTTTTATCGCGAGGGTGATTTCTTTGGTGAATTGTCGATCCTAAACGGATCGCGGCGCGCAGCGTCAGTAGAAGCATTCTCAGACTGCCAATTGCTCTCCCTCGAACCCAACTCGGTGCAAGACTTACGGCACCGGTTTCCCGAGTTCGACAAACTGCTGAGCGAGCGACTCGCGCTTTACCAGGCGAAAACCGAAGCGCGTATTCCGCTTGATTTCATGACCGAACTGCTGCCTGCGGAAACGCAGGTGCAGAACAAAGTGGAGCTGGATAGTGAGCAGGCTCCGAGCGAAACCGAGGGGAAAGAAGAGCCGTTCAAGGATGAGCGCGGACTGTTTCGCAAACGCGGCAAGCGCATCCGTAAAGTCGACCACATCCTGCAGATCGACGAGATGGATTGCGGTGCGGCCAGTCTCGGAATGATTTGCCGGTATTTCGGCCGCAAGGTAAGCTTGGCACGGATTCGGCAGCTCTGTCACACGGCTACGGACGGCACCAGCCTCAAGGCACTTTCCCGCGCCGCAACTGAGCTCGGCCTGGCGGCGCGTGCACTGAAGATCTCGCTACGCAATCTCTCGCTCATGCCCCTGCCAGCCATCGTCCATTGGGAGGGCAACCACTGGATCGTGCTCTACGATGTCGATGAGCAGTTTGTGCGCGTGGCCGATCCCGCGGTTGGATTGCGGAAACTTCCGCGCCGCGAATTCGAAGCAAAGTGGAGCGGCTACGCAGCTTTGTTCGATTACACGCCTGCATTCGAACAAGCGCCGGAGATCAAGCCAAGCCTTGCGTGGGTACTTCCGTTTCTCTCGCGCTTCAAAGTTATTTTATGTCAAGTGCTCGGTCTGGCGGTCGCGGTCAGTTTTCTTCAACTCCTCTTCCCCGTATTCACTCAGATCGTCGTAGACAAGGTCATTGTCGGAAACGACGTCGGTCTGTTGAAAACAATCCTGCTCGGCATGCTCGCGGCGATCGTGTTTGTGCAACTCTCCGCGCTTGCTCAAGAGTATCTGCTGGCGTTTGCAGCCGTGCGTTTCGATACGGTGGTTCTCGATTTCGTTAGCCGGAAGCTCCTTGCTTTACCGATGAGCTATTTTAATAGTCGCCGCACAGGCGATATTCAGCGTCGACTGGAAGGCGCCAGACAGCTTCGACAGTTTGTGGTGCAACAGGGAATCGGCGCCTTACTGGCTGTGGTCTTTCTCATCGGCGCACTGATTTTGATGGCCATGTATAGCTCCGTGCTGATGCTGGCGTTTTTGGCCACGACGCCGCTCTATGCCGGGCTGATGATCTTTTCGGTGAAAGTCCTCCGTCCGCTGTATCACAACGTAGAGGAAAGCCAGGGCAAGTACAGTTCACAGCAAATCGACGCGATCAAAGGCATCGAAGCAGTTAAAGCGGCATCGGCCGAGAGCGCCTTTCGTGACGCCATGCTGAACGAGTTTCTCTCCGTCTCACACAAACTTTTTAAGGCGACCTTCATTGTCATGTCCTGGGATCGCGTCCTGCAGACGATCGCTCTGCTGTCTACTGCGATTTTTCTTTGGGTCGGCGCCACCCAAGTCATCCAAGGGCGGCTGAGCGTTGGTGGCTTTGTTGCATTCAGTTCTCTGACTGCGATGGGATACGCGGCAATTCTGCGGGTGCTCGGTGTGTGGGAGAAGATGCAAAAAGCGGCTGTCTTGCTGAACCGGCTTAACGACATCTTCGAACAAGAGCCGGAGCAAGGCCATGATCGCTCCCGACTGGTCCCGGTTCACAGTCTCGAGGGCCGAATCGAGCTTCGCGGGGTGAATTTCAAATACGGCGGGCCCGAATCACCCGATATTCTAAAAAATATCACGCTCGATCTCGTGCCCGGACGGATGGTGGCATTCGTCGGCCGCAGCGGCTCGGGCAAAACGACGTTGGTAAAATTAATCGCTAGCCTGCTGGAGCCCACCGAAGGGAGCATTTATTTCGACCA
>WNFQ01004391.1_pt1 | contig 22248 bp, 20 predicted proteins | sample 5400171 | NCBI WGS metagenome assembly WNFQ01 (sample SAMN13153356, study PRJNA577476) | soil metagenome | isolation source: 20 cm soil under Madrone tree | place: USA:California | collected 2016-06-14 | reverse complement strand
ACGAGAGCCACGATTACGACTCCGACAAAGGCCGGTGTCATCCCGAGCGTGGCTGCCGCTTGTTGAACCGATTCAACGAACACCTCGCTGACGAGCGCAACGAGCAGAGTGACCACTGCAAGCGTTGTCAAGGCAAGAACCTGCGGCCATTCCGATTCATGGTGCTCGTCATGTTGTTCTTTGGTGCCAAAGAGTTCGCGGTGGGTCTTGAGCGAGAACAGCAGGCCCAGGCCATAGGCTAGGATAAGCAGCACGGACAGGGCGACGCTCAGGGAGCCCATGAACGCGACATGTGTTGTAGCCTCGTCGGCTTTGACGAGTACTGAAGGTATCAGTATCGCGATTGTTGCCAGGAAGAGGAGGCTGGCCTGAAGGCGTGCGGTATTACGATTATATTCCTGTACGTGATACTTGAGGCCGCCGATCAAGAAAGACGCGCCCAACATGAAAAGGGTGTTTGTAACGATCGCTCCGACAATCGAGGCCTTCACGAGCACGTATTGACCCGCGCGCAACGCGGTTAGCGCGATTACCAGCTCGGTCAAATTACCCAAGGTCGCGTTAAGCAGGCCTCCGATCATATCACCGGTCTTGGAGGCAACAGACTCGGTGGCGCGGCTGAGCAGCGCTGCCAAGGGCACAATGGCCAGAACAGAGAGCCCGAATAGAAGCGTGTGGGCTTCAGGACTTATAGCATGAGCGAGGAGGACGACTGGAACGAGAACCAGCAGCCAAAGCAGCGGATTACGTCGAATATCTTCAATCAACGGTCTCATCGTCCACCTCTCCGCGCTGTCGCCAGTCCATTGGAGCAGCGGTCACCGTGTATTGAGCCAGATCAATGATTCCGGACACTTGGTTCGATGGGCGCTGCGCGGACATCCACGAAGCAACGTTGATCTAGGTCAACCGGCAGCCTTTCCTTACACCGAGCCAGGTCTAGCCTGCTTTGCAGATCGACATCCGAAGCGAAATGCGCCGAGGCGGTGACCGACCCCGAGCGAAGGCGGGCGGGACAACTGACCTGTCTCATTCCGTTGACTTAAATCAAAGGCCGAACTGTTGGCCCTGGAATGATTGGTTTGGCCCGCGCACCAACTGCGGCGGTCTGGATCGACCGGGGGCGCTAAAAGCAACCAACCGTATGCCGGTAGGAGACGCACCATGAAGGCAAGCGCAGCTCTAAGAAAGGAAGCCGATGCCGGAGATTGCTGGAAGGATTTTCGGCCCGGGGATTGGCTTACCTCAATCAACGTTCGCGATTTCATCGTCCGGAACGTCACACCTTACACGGGGAATGAGGACTTTCTCGCGGAGCCATCGCAGCGCACAAAAGCCGTTTGGGCGAAACTGCAGCCGTATTTCGCGGATGAAAGGAAAAGCGGGGTGCTTGCGGTCGACGCGCAAACTCCCTCGACGTTGCTGGCCCACAAAGCCGGGTATATCGATCGCGAAAACGAGGTCATCGTCGGTCTTCAGACCGACCGGCCTTTCAAGCGGGCGATCTTCCCGTTCGGCGGTCTGCGCATGGTAGAGGCAGGGCTGAAGGCGGCGGGCTTCGATCCCGATCCGCGTGTGCACGAAGCCTTCACGAAATACCGGAAATCGCACAATGACGGTGTGTTTGACGCCTACACGCCGGAGATCATGAATTGCCGAAGGTCGGGGATCATCACCGGTCTACCGGATGCTTACGGGCGCGGTCGTATCATCGGCGACTATCGGCGGGTGGCCCTCTATGGGATCGACCGGCTCCTTGAAGCCAAGCGCGCAGAACGGGCACAGATCGACGACATGTGGCCGACCGATGAAATCATTCGGATGCGCGAGGAATTATCCGAGCAGATGCGCGCGCTCGAGGATCTGGCGTCGATGGCGAAGCTCTACGGTTATGACATATCGAAGCCCGCCACGAGCGCACAGGAAGCATTCCAGTGGACCTATTTTGCGTATCTGGGCGCGATCAAGGAAGCTAACGGCGCCGCAATGTCCATCGGCCGTATTTCGAGTTTCCTCGACATCTATATCGAACGCGACCTGAAGGACGGCGTTCTGGACGAAGCGCGGGCGCAAGAGCTTTGGGACCAACTTGTGCAGAAACTCCGCATCGTTCGTTTCCTTCGCACCCCTGAATATGACGCGCTGTTCAGCGGCGATCCCTATTGGGCGACCGAATGCGTCGGCGGAATGGATTTGGATGGACGCGCTCTGGTAACCAAAAGCAGCTATCGGATGCTGCACACCCTTTGCAATCTGGGTCCGGCTCCCGAACCGAACATCACTGTTCTTTGGTCGAACCATATGCCCGCACCCTTCAAGCGCTACTGCACCAAGGTCAGTCGCGACACTTCTTCGCTTCAATACGAAAACGACGATCTGATGCGGCCCTTCTGGGGTGACGACTACGGCATCGCCTGCTGCGTTTCGGCAATGCGCCTGGGCAAGCAGATGCAATTCTTCGGCGCGCGCGTCAACCTCGCAAAGGCGCTGCTCTACGCGATCAACGGTGGCCGAGACGAGATATCGGGCGAGCAGGTTGCACCTCAGACACTGCCTGTCATGGGTGATTTCCTCGATTTCGACGACGTGATGGCCAAGTTCGATACCGCGATGGAGTGGCTGGCCCGCACTTACGTGCATGCGATGAATTGCATACATTACATGCACGACAAATATTTCTACGAACGCCTGGAGATGGCGCTTCACGATCGCGACATTCTGCGCACGATGGCATTCGGAATAGCCGGACTTTCGGTGGTTGCCGATAGCCTGAGCGCAATCAAGTACGGAAAGATCCGCGTCGCCCGCGATGAGACCGGGCTGGTGGTCGACTATCAAAACCAAGGTAACACCGCGACACCGCAATTTGGCAACAACGATGATCGCGTCGATCAGATAGCGTCGGACATCGTCACCAGCTTCATGGAAAAGATACGCAAGCACCCCACCTATCGAAACGCGACACACACGCAAAGCGTACTCACCATCACCTCCAACGTCGTGTACGGCAAGGCTACGGGAAATACTCCGGACGGACGCAGGAAGGGAGAGCCGTTCGGGCCCGGAGCGAATCCGATGCATGGCCGAGACAGCCATGGCTGGCTCGCGTCCTGCCTATCCGTCGCAAAGCTTCCCTATAAGGATGCGCAGGACGGCATTAGCTACACCGTCTCCATCGTTCCGCAGAAGGCTCACTTGTCCGAAGGCCAGCTTCTCGATGAAGCGGTTAAGGCGTTCGACGTCTACTTCGATCGGGGCGGCTTCCACATGAACCTGAATGTCATCGATAGGGAAACGCTTGAGGACGCGGTGAAGAATCCGGACAAGTACCCGCAGCTCACGATCCGAGTGTCGGGCTATGCCGTGAACTTCGTTCGCCTGACGCCAGAGCAACAAAGGGATGTGATCGGTCGCACTTTCCACGGCCAAATCTAGAGGGCCTGTCATGTCAACGGTGCAGCCGCTTGAACCCGGAAGTCGTTATGACCTCCGGATGGGAATTTCGCCCGACGCCCCTGATGAAGAAAAAATCAAGGACGAGGAGGGTTTGTTCGGGTATTGCCATTCCTATGAGACCTCGTCGCGCTACGACGGACCCGGTTTGCGCGTTGTGCTTTTCCTCTCGGGATGCCTTCTGCGCTGTACGTACTGCCACAATCCGGACACCTGGCACCTCAAGGACGGCACCTACGTATCGGTCGAACAGGTGCTCCGTCGCCTGGGCGACTTCGCGCCCGCACTTCTGAGCCTTGGTGGAGGCCTGACGATATCGGGCGGCGAACCGATGGTGCAGCTTGCCTTCACCCGGAGAATATTCGCCGGCGCCAAGGAAATGGGCCTGCATACCGCTATCGAGACTTCGGGATTTTTGGGTGATCGTGCGGATGATTCGTACCTGTCCGCGATCGACCTCGTTCTGCTCGACATCAAGAGCTCGGATCCTGACACCTATCGTCGAGTGACCGGTCGGGACCTAACGCCGACACTGCGCTTCGCGGAACGCCTTGCTTCGCTATCGAAGCCGGTCTGGGTCCGGTTTACCCTCGTTGCTGGCGAAACCGACGATCCCGCGAATGTCGACGGCATTGCTCGGTTCGTCGCGCCCATGAAAAACGTTGAGTGGGTCGAGGTGCAACCGTTTCATCAGATGGGCTCGTTCAAGTGGAAGGCAATGGACCTCGAATACAAGCACCTCAACACTCCGTCACCGAGCCGGGATTTGGTGAATAGAGTCATCGGACAGTTCCGAGCTGCGGGCTGTCAAACACGCTAACTGAGGAGCGGTCGATCCAGGGAGAACAGACATGTTGGACCTTGCTCGCGAGATCATCGGAAGCCAACCCATATTGACGGCATTCCTCGCGATTGGATTGGGCTACCTGGTTGGTCAGATTAACATCGGCGGATTCTCTCTCGGAGTCGGTGCCGTTCTCTTTGTCGGCCTCGCTATCGGCGCGTTTGCACCAAAAGCCCAGATAACTGGGCCGATCGGCCTGACGGGACTGATCATGTTCCTTTACGGGATCGGCATCCTCTATGGCCGTCAGTTTTTCGAGGGGATGGTAGGCGTCGGGCAGAAATATAACCTGCTAGCATTGGTCGCTTGTATAGCGGGATTGTTCGTTGCACTCGGCCTGGGGCACATCTTCGGGATCAAGATCGGCCATACTCTGGGCATCTACGCCGGATCGATGACGAGCACAGCGTCCCTCCAGGCTGCGCTTGACGTTGTCAAGAACAAGGATCCGTCGATCGGCTACTCCGTCGCCTACCCCTTCGGCGTCATCGGTCCGATCCTCTGCATCTACTTCATGACGCGTATCGTGAAGCCGAAATTCCCGGCAAAGGCACAGCGTTTCCACATGGGTGAGATTTCGATCGGCGAGCGCTTTGCCGGCCGGCGCCTTAGTGACCTGACGACGGAAGCGCTTGGCGACTTGCAAGTTACCATCGTTCGAAAGGGCGAGCGTAATTTTGTCCCAACAGCTGATACAATTCTGTCTGCCGGCGACGGCGTCCTGGTCGTTGCCGAGCGAGAAGAGGCGATCGCGAAGGCAGCCGCTCGGCTTGGGAAACTGGAGCCTGGCCGGTTGGCCAGCGACCGCGCCGACCTCGACTACATCCGAGTCTTCGTCGGGAAGGCCAATGTGGTAGGCGTTCCCCTTGCGCGCCTTCCCATGCCCGCCGGCTATCCCACGCACCTGCTGCACGTTCGTCGCTACGACGCCGATCTGGTGCCGGCGCCCGACCTGATGCTGGAATTCGGCGACCGAGTCGGGGTGCTGACGCCTCCCGACCGAAAAGACGAAATCCGCCGCCACTTCGGCGATACGGTCAAGGCGGCCGCCGAATTCAGTTACGTATCGCTTGGGATCGGGATGGTCCTTGGCGTGCTTCTCGGGCTTATTCCAATTCCCATTCCAGGTGTGGGCATCGTCACTCTCGGAATCGGCGGCGGACCGCTGATCGTGGCGCTTATCCTCGGCAGGCTGCGCCGCACCGGCCCCATGCTCTGGACCATGCCGTTGCCGGCCAACATCGTTCTACGGAGTTTCGGTCTTGCAATGTTCCTCGCCACCGTCGGCGTCAACGCCGGACAGCCTTTCGTCCGTACCGTCGCGGAATCCGGACTGACCATGCTTTTCATTGGGGTCGCGGTTCTATTGACGACCGTGTTCATCGTCCTGCTGGTCGGTCATTATCTTCTGAAGATCCCATACGACGACCTTGTTGGCGTGGCGTCCGGCGCAACGGGAAATCCCGCCATTCTCGTTTATTCCACCAAGATGGCGCCGACCGATCGTCCGGACATTGGATACGCCATGATCTTTCCGTCGATGACTCTTGTGAAGGTGATTGCCGCACAAATCGTCGGTCTTCTGACGGTTGCGGGCACAGCAGGTTAGACCCAGGTGTGGATTTTTTCCGCGGACGTTTTCATACCCTAGCCGTGGCGAGTTCCCATTTCCCGCCGTCTGCCGGGGCCGGCTCTTGGAAACTCTTTTCGTTCACGCTTTCTGAGGAGTAATCATCGATGAGTGAGACCGAGAAAGAAAAAGCGAAGAAAACCCAAGCCCAAATGCTGCGTGATGTTTTTGAAGGAATGAAAGGTCGCCAGCCGAGGTCAGATCAGGAACTGAACGATTGGCTCGCCTCTCCCGAGGGCAAACAAGCGACAATGTTTGAGCCCACATCTCTTTCGCGGTGGGGCGAGACTGGACGGTCTTAACGACCCTCGCGGCGTCTTAGGTGCCCCCTCGTTCGAGTAGGAGGTCATAAAGAATCATGCGCGGCCGCAAGGCAAGGGCGGCCGTGGATCAATGGCCCCATCTGGACAATAAGAACCCGCACAGAGGAGATACAGGATGGCTGACCGAGCACCCGTGCCGCAACCACCTATCTTCAATTTAAATGCTTACAGCCCGGCCGAGATTAAAGAGGCAATCGAAAAAGTCGGGGTCAAGAAGACGAATTTGCCACTTCAAGCCTCATTCATGCTGGCAATCGTGGCAGGCGGCAGCGTCGGCCTCGGTGCACTTTATTATACCATTATCGCCAGCGACGCAGAGCTCAGCTTCGCCACCGTACGTGTAGTCGGCGGACTGGTGTTCTCGCTCGGACTAGCACTTGTCTTGGTGGGAGGTGCCGAGCTGTTTACAGGTAACAACCTGATCGTAATGGCCTGGGCGAGCGGCAGGGTTTCCACGAGGGAAATGCTGCGTAATTGGGTCATCGTGTATTTCGGAAACTTAGTCGGTGCCCTTGGGCTCGTCGTGCTGGTCTTTTTCTCACATCATCTCGACATGAACGGTGGCCGCATTGGGTTGTCGATATTGAATACGGCTGTGGGAAAGATCCAGCCCGACGTTGTGACGTTATTCTTCAAGGGTATTCTGTGTAACCTGCTCGTCTGCTTGGCGGTTTGGCTCGCGTACGCGGGCCGGTCGGTCACCGACAAGATTGTCGCTCTGATATTGCCGGTCTCTGCCTTCATAGCGGCCGGCTTCGAGCACTGCGTTGCTAACATGTATTTTCTACCCTTGGCTTGGCTGCTCACCAGGACGGGCAACGTTCCGGCGAATTTCGACGCCTCGCTTATTACGATCTCTGGAATTCTGCACAATCTCGTGCCGGTCACACTCGGCAATATCGTGGGTGGTGCTGGCTTGGTTGGCGCCGTCTACTGGGCCATCTATCGGGCAGCGTTTGGCGTGGCGTATCCGGGCGAGAAGTAACAAGTCTGGGCCGACAGATCATCGCTCGATTTAGATCAAGCATAGCTCTGCTTCGGACATGAACCCTCTGGCGTCAACGAGTGAGCACCGCCAAGCACCTGCGCCGGTTCGCAAGAATGCGCAAGCCGCCGCGATATACGTGAGGTCGTCAGTTATTCAGTGCCTGGCGTCACCAGCCAGAATTAGTAGCGTCGATATGGATATCCGCCGTAACCGTAACCGGGTGAGCAGGAATCATAACCATAAGCACCAGCATAAGCGTCGCCGTAATACGGGTATCCGCCATAGCCATACGGGTATCCGCCATAATAGGCGCCGCTCGCGATAGCGCCTCCAACGACTGCGCCGGCAGCCGCTGCACCCAGGCCCCAACCGCCACCGCGCCAGCCACCGCCGCGCCAGCCACCCCAACGAACCTGCACTGCGTCGCTGCTCGACATCGATTTCATGGTGGCTATGTTAGTCGGCAAGGGAGCGGCCTGGGCCGAAGTGAGGGTGCCGCTAGTCAATAAGCCTAGGAAAACGGTCGTAAGCATCGTATTTGAAATACGCATGATGTCCTCCACGTTGATTGTTCCAAGCGTGCCCGCGGGGGCTTGAAGCGTGATTTCAATCGACCGTGCGCGAGTTTTGTTTGATCTGGATCAAAGGTTCCGGCGAACCCGAAACCGGCCGCCGACCCTGTGGCGTGCTTGTTGGCGCACCGTCGGCTTAATGACGGCGTTGATCATTATGGTCGACGCACGCGCTGCCTACGCCGTGCCGCTGACGCCGTTCCGGTATGAAGCCCAGGCTCAGCGGCACTGCCCCGCAGATACCGTCGTTTGGCTGGATTTTCGCAAACGCACCTACTACTCCAAAGGACAGAAACGCTACGCACGCGGCCTGGACGGAAGTTTTGTCTGCCGAAGCGAGGCTCGCGCCAGCGGTTACCGGCGCTCTTTGTTCGGCGTTCGATAGGTTGCGAGATGACGTCGGCCCGGCCTGCTCAAGCGAGCGGCAGCACAAGGTGAATGACTTGCGGCTCCCGCTTTGGTCCTGGTCTGAAGCCCAATCTCTTGAACAGCTTAAGCATCGCAGTGTTTTCGGGCAGCACGTCCGCCACCAGTTCCTCAAGCCCTGTTTGGCGGGCAAGGTCGGCCAGATGACGGGCCAGGGCCGAGCCGATGCCTAGCCCCTGATAGCCATCGACGACGAGAAATGCCGCCTCGGCCCGTCCGGGCTGCACGACGATGTAGCGTCCACCCCCGGCAATTGTACGCCGCCCGTTTTCCGCAACGATGGCGACCAAAGCGACATGGTTGACGAAATCGATGTTCATGAAGAACGCGATTTCGCGATCCGAGAGACCGCGTTTGGCAACGAAAAAGCGCCGCTGCAGCGATTGCGTGCCGGTACGGCCGATCGCTGCCAGCATATCCGCCTGATCCTCCGGCCGGAGCGCGCGGATTTCAACCTCGCGCCCGTCACGTAGCCGCTCCTTGACCGAATAGGCTGCAGTTCCGGACATGTGCGGCACTTTTCCATCGAGTCTTCGTCAAGCCTCTGTAGGAAGAGAGGGACACGGTCAGCGGCGTTGATTGATTTGGATCAAGCCCGGTCACAAGATCACAAGAAGAGTCCATACCGGGATCCTTGAATTCGCACGTCAGCGAGAGTTCTTCGGCCACGCCGATCGGTCGCTGGGTGCTTTTGGAGTCAGGGGACGTCAGTGACTGCGCCCTTAAGAGCATTCCGGCGGATCCGGTCGGGCGAGGATGTCACCCATCTTGTCGTCCGGCTCGGATTGCTTGCATTCCTCGCCTATTGGTCATTCATTCTGGTCCGGCCTTTCGTGCCGATACTTGCCTGGAGCGCGGTGCTCGCCGTCGCGCTCTATCCAGCTTTCGATTGGCTCTCAAGTCATCTCGGCGGCCGACCAAGGCTGGCGGCCACAGTCGTCACGGCCTTGTGCCTCGCGATTATCATTGGTCCGGTCGCCTGGCTCGGGGCAGGCCTGATTGACAGCCTGATAGAAATATCCGAGCAGCTCGGCAACGGCAGCCTGGTCGTTCCGTCGCCGCCCGCCGGCCTCGGCGATTGGCCGATTGTTGGTCAGCCCCTTCATGAATTCTGGAGCAAGGCGTCGACCAACCTCGAGGCAGCGTTCCATCAACTCGCGCCATATCTCAAGCCAGTGGCCGGCTACCTGCTTGCCTTTGCGGGAGGATTGGGCATCGGCATGCTCAAATTCCTCTTGTCCGTGGTTCTGGCCGGCTTCCTTTTTCCGTCCGGTCGCCGGCTCGTGGCGGCGACAAAAGGATTCCTATCCCATGTGGTCGCGCAACGAAGCGACGCCAGCGTGCTGTCGTTTGTCGTCCTGATCTTCGGCATTCTGCAGATCGGATCGCTCATCGTGCTGTTGCCGTTGATCATCTGGATCTGGAGCGTCAAGGATTTCACGATTGCTTTGCCGGTGACGATCTTTCTCGTATTGGTCGGTATTTCCGATAATGTGTTGAAGCCGCTATTGATGGGGCGCGGCCTTGCCACGCCGATGCCCGTCATCTTCATCGGATTGATCGGCGGTACCCTGGCACATGGGATCGTCGGGCTGTTCGTGGGCCCGATCATCCTCGCGGTAGCCTGGGAGTTGATGATGGCCTGGATCCGCGAGGACAAGGTTGCTCCAGCAGGCGCGGGCAGCGATGCCGCGTCAGAGAGCTAGGGCTTGTCCGGGGAGTTTTTTTCCCTTGACCTAAATCAACGTTCCTCACCGTTGCACTGACTTCCATGCGTCAGCTCGGAAGAGGATCCATGCCATGTCGATAGACAAGCTGAGAGTGTCGGGCGATGCGTTATCCGGGTTGGTTGCCTCCGCCGTGGAATACGCGGTCGACGCGGGACAGCGCAACGTGCTGTTCCTCGACATCCTGCGCCAACGCGGCGATCAATATCGCGAGCATCTTGCCGAGACAGCCCCGCATGTTCTCAACTTCGCGGTCGAACTTGTCATGGACGGCCGGAAGCTGGAGCAGCCCGTCAACTATGCGCTGGTGCGCATCATTCCGCCGAAGGACATAGAAATCGACGCCAATCGGCGGCCCTTTGTGATCGTCGATCCGCGCGCGGGTCATGGACCTGGGATCGGAGGATTCAAGGCCGACAGCGAGATTGGGGTCGCGATGAAGGCCGGTCACCCCTGCTACTTCATCGGCTTCCTGCCGGAGCCGATGCCGGGGCAAACCATCGAAAGGATTGCAAGGACCGAAGCCCTCTTCCTGGAGAAGGTGATCGCCCTCCATCCCGATGCCGATGGCAAACCCTGTGTGATCGGCAATTGCCAGGCGGGCTGGGCCGTGATGATCCTGGCCTCGCTCAGGCCTGAGCTGTTCGGGCCGGTGATCATTGCCGGAGCACCGCTGGCATATTGGGCCGGCGTCCATGGTAAATACCCGATGCGCTATTCGGGCGGCCTGCTCGGAGGAAGCTGGCTGACGGCGCTCGCCGGCGACATCGGTGGCGGCAAATTCGACGGCGCCTGGCTGGTGCAGAATTTCGAGAGCCAGAATCCCTCCAATACGCTTTGGAGCAAGCAATACAACGTATTCTCCAAGGTTGATACCGAAGCCGAGCGCTATCTCGATTTCGAGCGTTGGTGGGGCGGCCACGTCAATCTCAACGCCGAAGAGATTCAGTTCATCGTCGATGAACTGTTCATCGGCAACAATCTTGCTGCCGGCCGCATAAAGATGTCGGACGGGGCGGCGGTCGATCTCCGCAATATCAGGTCGCCGATCGTCGTGTTTTGCTCAAAAGGCGACGACATTACGCCACCGCAGCAGGCGCTGCACTGGATCCTCGATCTCTACGCCGATGTCGACGAGATTCGCTACTATGGGCAGACGATCGTCTACACGGTTCATGAAACGGTCGGCCATCTCGGCATCTTCGTGTCGGGCGGCGTCGCCAAGAAGGAGCATAGCGAGTTTTCCAGCAACATCGATCTGATCGATGTGTTGCCGCCCGGCCTGTACGAAGCAACCTTTGAGGCGAAGGCGGCCGACACGGCCAATCCCGATCTCGCCACTGGCCAGTGGATCATGCGATGCGAACAGCGGACGCTGGACGATATCCGGGCCATGGGGGGAAACACGCCGGAAGACGAGCGCCGTTTCGCCACGGCTGCGCGGGTGTCGGAGATCAATCTCTCGGCGTATCGCAATTTCGTCCAGCCATGGCTCAGGACCATGGTGACGCCACAAATGGCCGAATGGATCCGCAATCTGCATCCGCTCCGCCTGCAATATGAAATGTTCAGCAGCGCGAATCCGTTCATGGCGGCGGCGGAGGAGACGGCCGCGAAGGCGCGCGACGAGCGCAAGCCCGCTGCCGTCGACAATCCGTTTCTCGGCGCTCAGGAGAAGGTCTCAAAGCAAATCGTCGGCACGCTGGACGCCTGGCGCGACTCCCAGGAAGCACTGAGTGAAGCGATCTTTCTGGCGGTCTACGGCTCGCCTGCGCTTCAGGCCGCGGTCGGCATCGATCCCAATTCCATGCCATCGCGAAAGCAGGAGATGTCGCCACAGCACCGTGAGTTGCTGCAAGCACGTATCGCCGAACTCAAGTCTCGGATCAGCCAGGGTGGCCTCAGGGAAGCGGTCATTCGCGGTCTGCTCTACGTCGGCATGACCCGTGGGATGGTCGACGAGCGCAGCCTCGAAGCGTTGCGACGGGCAAGGGGCAGCGGCGGCGGGCCGCGCATGACGCTTACCGAATTCAAGGCGATGGTGCGGGAGCAATTCTTCATGCTGTTGCTCGATCGGGACGCCGCGCTGGCGACCATTCCAAAGCTCTTGCCGGAAAGTGAGGAGAAAAGACGTGCGGCCTTTGCCGTCATTCGCGAAGTGCTGTCGGCGAGCGCCAAAATCTCCGGTGAGACAGCGAAGCGCTTGAACGCGATAGGAAGGCTGTTCGGAATAGATGCAGGAGAAACGCCGGAAAGCCGTCCCCAGGCCAGAGCGTCGTAGCGTGTCTCGAACAAATTTGGAGTTCCGCGATGAGTGTCATGCCGGTTGAACCGGGCGAGCCGCGTCCGCACGCAAAATATGAGCGCCTGATTGCCGCCGCGAAGGCCGTGCCGGCGGTCGCGACCATCGTCGTGCATCCCTGCGACGAGAGTTCGCTACGGGGCGCGGTCGAAAGCGCGGAAGCCGGCATTATCAGTCCGATATTGGTAGGACCGGCCGCAAAGATTACCGACACTGCTTCCAGGTACAATCTGGATATCAGCAAATTCGAACTCATCGATGCCCCCCACAGCGAGGCCGCGGCCGCAAAGGCCGTCGAGCTTATCCACGCGGCTAAGGGTGAGATGCTGATGAAGGGCAGCCTGCATACGGACGAACTGATGCGGAGTGTCGCCGCGAAGACCGGTGGTCTCCGCACCGAGCGGCGTATTAGTCATGTTTTCGTCATGGACGTTCCAGCCTACGCCGACACCCTGTTCGTCACCGACGCTGCGATCAACATCTTCCCCGATCTCGACGCTAAACGCGACATCGTACAGAACGCGATCGACCTGTACACGCAGGCCGGCTTCGGCACGTCGCCTAAAGTCGCCATTCTCTCGGCGGTCGAGACCGTCACATCCAAGATTCCGTCGACCATCGAAGCCGCGGCGCTCTGCAAGATGGCCGACCGCGGCCAGATCACTGGCGGTGTGCTCGACGGGCCGCTTGCGTTCGACAACGCGATCGACCGAGAGGCGGCCAGGATCAAGGGCATCGCATCCGAGGTCGCGGGCCGGGCGCAGATCCTGGTCGTCCCGGACCTGGAAGCGGGCAACATGCTGGCCAAGAACCTGGCGTATTTCGCAAAGGCCGACGGAGCAGGGATCGTCCTCGGCGCCCGCGTCCCTGTCGTGCTGACATCCCGGGCCGATTCACCGCGGGCGCGAATGGCGTCTTGCGCCGTCGCGACGCTCTATGCCAATGCGCGGCGCCGTCTTGCGCCCCTAGCCACTGCGTGATCGTCATGGATACGATTCTCGTCGTCAACGCCGGCTCCTCGAGCGTGAAGTTCCAGATTTTCGCGATCGATCGCAGCTACAAGCTGCACCGACAGATCAAGGGCCAGATGGACGGCATCGGTACCAGGCCCCGGTTGCGCGCGAATGATGCGGGAGGAAATACGGTTGCCGATCGCGCCTATCCGATTGAGAGCGTGCAGGATGTTCCGGCGGCGCTTGTGGTCGTGAGTGGCTGGTTGCGCGACGAGCTTCGTATCAGTCCGCTGGCGGTCGGGCACAGGGTGGTTCATGGAGGTCCGAATTATGACCGGCCGGTGCTGATCGACCACGCCATACTGACGCGCCTCGAAGCATTCGTTCCGCTGGCGCCGCTGCACCAGCCACACAATCTGGCGCCGATCCGCTCGCTTCTCAACAACTTCCCGAAGCTGCCGCAGGTCGCCTGCTTTGATACCGCCTTTCACCGCGGTCATGGCGCTTTGGCGGACCACTACGCCATCCCGCGCCAGCTCCATGCCGAGGGAGTCAGGCGTTACGGATTTCACGGCTTGTCGTATGAGTACATCGCACAAGCCTTGCACCGGGTCGCGCCCGAGATCGCCGGCGGCCGGGTGATCGTCGCTCATCTCGGCAGCGGGGCTTCCATGTGCGCCCTCAAGGAGGGACGCAGTGTCGAGAGCACGATGGGATTTACCGCGCTCGACGGGCTGGCGATGGGAACGCGGCCCGGCCAACTCGACCCCGGGGTCGTGCTCTATCTCATCTCCGAAAAAGGCATGTCAGCCTCGAACGTGCAGGACTTCCTCTATCGCAATTGCGGATTGAAGGGACTGTCCGGCGTCAGCAGCGATATGCGGGAGCTGGAGACGAGCGACGACCCCGGCGCCATACTGGCGGTCGAATATTTTGTCTACCGGGTCGCTCTCAACGCCGGCATGCTGGCAGCGGCCCTGCAAGGCATTGACGGCTTCGTCTTCACCGCGGGCATCGGCGAGAATTCGGCCCACATCCGGTTGCGCATCGGGGAGAGGCTCGCCTGGCTCGGCATCCTGCTCGACCCCGTAGACAACGCCAGGCACGCACTGCGGATATCGCGGCCCGACAGCCGCGTTCCGGTCTGTGTCGTGCCGACCGATGAAGAGCTGATGATTGCGCAGCATACGCTGTCATTGCTCCTCGATAAACGAGCGCCGAGCCAGAGACATGAGAGGGCATCATGAACATCCCCGTTTTTCCGGAGACCAAGGTCGCGTTGAAGGGGAGGAAAGGCCTGATCGTAGGCATTGCCAATGATCAATCCATCGCGTGGGGCTGCGCGAAGGCGTTTCGCGCCCTGGGGGCCGATCTTGCCGTCACCTATCTGAACGATCGCGCGAAGAAGCACGTCGAGCCGCTGGCTCAGGCGTTGGAAGCCTCCATTTTCATGCCGCTCGACGTCAATGCTGAAGGACAGACGGAGCGCGTGTTCGAGGAAATCCGCAAGGAATGGGGACAGCTCGACTTTCTGCTCCACTCGATCGCCTTCTCCCCAAAGGAGGCGCTGCATGGCCGCGTGGTCGACGTGGAGCGTGACGGCTTCCTGAAGACGATGGAAATCTCCTGCTGGTCGTTCTTGCGGATGGCGCATTTGGCCGAGCCGCTGATGAAGCGGGGTGGCACCATATTCACCATGACTTATTACGGCAGCCAGATGGTGGTTCAGAACTACAACATCATGGGCGTTGCAAAGGCCGCGTTGGAAGCTGCCGTGCGCTACGTCGCCGCGGATCTTGGACCAAAGGGAATCCGCGTCCACGCCATTTCCCCTGGGCCGTTGGCAACGCGCGCGGCATCGGGTATTCCCGAATTCGATGAGCTGATGGACAAGGCGCAATCGAAGGCGCCGACACGCAGTCTTGTGAGCATCGACGATGTCGGGAATGCGACCGCGTTCCTGGCGCTTGACGGCGCCAAGCTGATCACGGGCGACGTCATGTATGTCGACGGCGGATATCACATCATCGATTGAAGCCTGCCGTCAGCGATAGTGCAGGGCGATCAGATCGGCGACGCAGGCGGGGCGCTGACCGCCCGAAATTTCGATGACCAGATGGTAATTGACTCGCAAGCCGTCCGGAAGCACATCCTCGGCCTCGCCGATGGAGACGCGGCCCCGGAGCCATGAACCGGACGCCACGGGTGTAATGTATCGAACCCGATCGGCGCCATAGTTGAGGGTGTTCTTCATACCCTTCAGGCCCATCACCGAGCGAATGAATAGCGGCGCCAGGCTAAGCGACAACAACCCATGCGCGATGGTGACGCCGCCGGGAAGCTCCTCCTTTGCACGCTCTTGGTCGACATGGATCCATTGCTGATCGCAGGTCGCCTCCGCGAAGCGGTTGATACGGTCCTGGGTGATCTCGATCCAGTCACTCACACCGATCTCCGAGCCGGCGGCTGATTTGATTTCATCGAAGCCATTGAAGATTCGCATATCCGCCTCCCGGGCTTTAGAGCTTCATTTCCGGGACGTCATTCGGAATGACGAGGTCGGCCTCCGTCAGCGCCATCACTTCGCCAATGCTGATACCCGGGGCCCGCTCGAGCAGGATCGCCTTGCCGTCGTGGAAGCCGATGACGGCCATATCGGTCACGACGAGGTCCACCGGTCGGGCCGACGTCAGTGGCAGGCTGCATTTCGCGACGATCTTCGATTTGCCCTTCGCGGCATGCTGCATGGCGACAATCACGCGTTTGGCGCCGCTCGCCAGATCCATCGCGCCACCCATGCCGGGCACCATCTTGCCCGGAATGGTCCAGTTCGCGAGGTGGCCTTCGGCGTCGACCTGAAGCCCGCCCAGGACGGTGACGTCGACATGACCGCCGCGGATCAGGCCGAATGACATGGCGCTGTCGAATGTGGACGCGCCCGGAAGCGCGCTGATCGGTCGGCCGCCGGCATCGGTCAACAGCGGGTGCGCCATGCCTTGCTCGGGAATCGGACCGGTGCCGATCAGCCCGTTCTCGGATTGAAAAAATACCTTGAGATCCGCAGGGAGGTAGTTTGCGACCAGCGTGGGAATGCCGATGCCAAGATTGACGAGATTTCCAGGGCGGAGCTCCAGCGCAACGCGTCGGGCTATGATGATCTCGGCGTTCATGCGTCACCTGTTCGTGATGAGGTAATCCACCAGCGGCGCGGGCGTCACGACATGGTCGGGCGCGATCACGCCGACAGGCACAATATGCTCCGCGGTGACGATGACGGTGTCGGCGGCCATGGCCATGATGGGATTGAAATTGCGCGCCGTCAGCGCATAGGCGAGGTTGCCGAGATAGTCGGCAAGGAAGGCATGAACCAGCGCGTATTGGGCGCGCAGGGCCATCTCCACCAGGAATTCCTTGCCCTCGATTTCGATCCGGCGCTTGCCTTCGCCGACAATGGTGCCGACGCCTGTCGGCGTCAGCACGCCGCCAAGCCCGTATCCGCCGGCCCGAATGCGCTCTACGAAAGTGCCCTGGGGGATCAGGTCGACGGCGATCTTGTTCGCCATCATTTGCTGCTGCACCTTAGAGTTTAGCCCGATATGGCTTCCGATCAGCGAAGACACAAGCGCCGCGTCGAACAGCTTGCCGACGCCCTTGCCAGGGATTGCTGCGTCGTTGCAGATGATGGACAAACCCGATTTCTGTTGGCGCACCAGTTCGTCGAGCAGATGTTCCGGCGTACCCACGCCCATAAAGCCGCCCACCATGACGCTTGCGCCATTGGGAATCATCGCGACGGCTTCCTCTGCCGAGACAGCTTTCATGGTGGGCTCCAGTCAAAGCGCCTCCACGGAAGGGATGGACGCTATTCCCAGCTGTCGGTGGCCGACCATTCCGCCGCTTTGATCTGCATCAAAGGTATGAAGCCGATGGAAGTTGAAAGCGACCGTCTTCCGCCCGGCCCGGACTTCGCCAACTACTCGATCCAGCAGCATGTCCTTGACATGCTGGCTCGACGCGCTTTTTGGCGCGAGCGCTCATGTTCGCCGGTCGTCCGCGACCGCCTCGCGCAAGAAGGTCTCACGCCCTCGCAGCTGGACTTGATTCAGATCAACAAGGCCGAACGGCAAATGGCTGAACTGGCAAGCGCGATGCCATCGAGATGATCCTGCACAGGGCCGCGGAGCATGCCTATTGCATTTCTGGTAGGTTCATCCGTGGGTCTTCTCAACATCGTGATACATGCGCTGACCACGGTTGCCGTGATACGCGCCGGGCGAAGCCTGGGCCTGACGAGCACCTCACGACCCTATCTACGCCTGGTGACGGTCATGATCGCCACGGTATCAGTGCTGATGGCCGCACACACTCTCGAGGTTCTGATCTGGTCCTTTGTCTACGCCATCGTTTCGGCGGCACCCGATGGCACGAACCTCGTGGATTTTGCGTTCGTGAACTACACGACGCTCGGTTATGGCAATGTGGTCCCATTGGACCGATGGCGCCTGCTGGGGCCGATGACGGCCATGAATGGCGTTCTGATGTTCGGGTGGTCAACCGCCCTGATCTTCGAGGTGCTGCAAAAAACGATCGAGCGCCATGGCTCGTTTGCGTGATCGTCCAGATAGAGCTGGACGATTCGCTATAAATTCAGGCTGGCGAGCTGCAGCCGATCCAAAAGGATGATCTGGCGCTGGTTCTTTCCAAGAAACCCCAAAATGCCGTCCTCATGTAATTTGGATAGCGCGCGGGAAACGGTCTCGAGCGTCAGTCCGAGATAGTCGGCGATATCGCGACGGCACATCGGCAGGACCATTATACCGGCGGCCGTCAAGCGCCCGTCCATTTCCAAAAGGAAGGCAACGACCCGTTCCAGCGAGGTCTTGCGGCCAAGCAGCAGCATGTGGTCTTCGGCGTGCTGGAGATTGTCAGTGGTCATATACAAGAGATCGCGAGCGATGCTGACGTCGGCCTCGGCCACGCGCTCCAGACTGCCGCGCCTGATCAGGCGCACGGAGGTATCGACGATGGCTTCTGCCGTGAAGCGGTGGAAACTGCCGTTTTCCAAGCCGAACACGTCTTCAACCAGGTGGAACGCGCCGATTTGTCGGCGGCCATCTGAGAGCAGCTTGTAGCTGCGGACTGCTCCTGCGGTAATCTGATAGATATAGTCGGCGGGCTCTTTCTCTCCGTATATCTCGGTGCCCTTTCGATAGTTGAACTCGCTCGCGATGATTCTTGCTTGAGCGGAGTTGAGCCTGCCGAGAATGCTGGGTGGACTGGTCGGATTGGCGCCGGTACGGGAAAACATCGGTGATACTCACCACTGGAACAGGACTACCGGTAGCGGCTTGTATTTTTGGCTAATTGCAGCATGTGACGAGCCTCATTCAATTGGCACGTGATGTACGATATGCTTCGGGCGCCGCACCATTGTCCTTAGGGCCATTGTCCCAAAGGACAGGTTCCAGGTGCGGCATCCTGACTTCGGGCCCGCAAACAAGTGCAGCCGTTGATATTCATTCGCGCAGTCGGATGCCACTTTTCCCTCCGACCTGGTTCGGTTCCATCCTTATGAGGGGATCAATCATCAGGCTAGCGGTTGCGCTGACCGTGCTGTGGGCGTCGACTTGCTGCGCGGGAGCCGAGGTGCGGCCGCGCTCGATCCTTGTGCTTGATCAGTCTGAGTTGCGCGGGCCGTTCTATTATCAGTTGTTTTCCGGGCTCAGCGAGGTGGTGAGCAAGGAGACCAGGTCGCCTACTACGCTCTATGTGGAGAACCTCGATTTGAGCCGCTTCAGCGGCGCCGCATACGAGCAGAGCCTGCAGCGTTATCTCAAAGAGAAATACCGGGATAGGCCGATCGGGGTTGTGGTGACCATGGGTGCCGCGACGCTTGAGTTGGTGCTGCGCTGGCGCGGTGAATTGTGGCCGGGAACGCCCGTCGTATTCGCCCTCGTCGACGAGCTGGACTTTGCACGGTTGAAGCCACTGCCGGACGTGACCGGGACAATCGTCAAATTGCGTCTTGCGGATTCGATCGCAGTAGCGCGCGCAGTGATACCCGAACTCAAGACCATCGTACTGATCGGCGATCAATGGGACCGGCAGGTTGTTTTTCGAAACTGGAAGCACGAACTCCCAGTCGCGGCAGCCGGCCTGAACGTGGTTGAGATCGTCGGCCAAACGATGCGGGAGATTCGGAGCCGGGTCGCCGAATTGCCTGAGGACAGCGTCATTCTCTATTCGGCGGTTCATTCGGACGGCGAAGGCACGTTCTATCCGCCCGCGACCGCACTGGGGCTCATCGCCGAGAAGGCAAGTCGGCCCATTATTGTGGCCGCCGAAACATTTCTGTCGCCCGGCGGCCTCGGCGGCTACGTCCTGGTCCCCAATCTGATTGGCGCTGATGCTGCGAGGCAGGCGTTGCGGATACTCGACGGTGAGCAGGCGTCGAGCATGCCGGCTGCGATGACGAGTGCCGTAAGGCCGTTTTTCAATTGGAGGCAGATGCAACGATGGAAGGTCAGTCCATCTGATCTACCGGCGGGTAGCGAGGTAATGCTGGCCCAGGCTGTCCTCATGGCCGTGCTGCTGCATGAGCGGAGAAAGCGCCATGATGCTGAAGTCGAATCCCTGCATCGGATGTCGGAGCTTGCGCATGTGAACCGCCAGGCAACGGCCGGAGAACTGTCGTCGTCGATTGCGCATGAGGTCAAACAGCCGCTGGGATCAATTCTTACCAACACCGAGACGGCCGAGTTGATCCTGAATTCGCCGTCGCCGGATTTCGTCGAGCTCAAGGAAATCCTGGAAGATATCCGTCGTGACGATTTGCGCGCCAACGAAGTGATCCGCCGAATGCACAGTTTCCTGAAACGAACGCCGTTTGAGACGATGGAGGTGGATCTGAACGATCTGGCACGTGAGGCGTTCGGATTTCTTTCGATCCAGGCGTCGGCGCGCAACGTCACACTGTATCTTAGAGAGTCGCCGGAAACGTTGCGCATAAGGGGAGATCCGATTCAGCTGCAGCAGGTCATCATCAATCTTGTGGTGAACAGCCTGGATGCGATGGCCAATATTCCTTACGGCCGGACGGTGATCGGACGCACCGAAAGGAATGGCGGAGCATCGGCGGAAATCTCGATCTCGGATTCGGGTCCGGGGATCCCTCAGGAGAAGCTCAATCACATTTTCGATCCCTTCTTCACGACCAAGGAACAAGGCATGGGAATGGGTCTTTCCATTGCGCGCACAATCATCCAGGCCCATCGGGGGCGGATCTGGGCTGAGAACCAGGCCGAGGGAGGTGCGGTATTCCGTCTCTCGCTGCCGCTCGCCGTACCTTAGGAGGAGAGGGACAAGCAGTGATAGGTACCGTGCATGTCGTTGACGACGATGCATCGTTTCGGGTCGCAATCGAGCGCCGCCTGAAGAAGGCCGGCTATGATGTGGCGACATATGGCACAGCCCAGCAGCTGTTGGATCGCCTGCCGGGCGACGGCGCACCGGGCTGCATCCTTCTTGATGTCCAGATACCGGGGCTGACCGGCCCCGAATTGCAGGAACGCTTGGGACGCCTCGGCTCCGTCCTGCCGATTGTCTTTCTGACCGGTCACGGCGACATTCCAATGTCCGTTCGAGCCATCAAGGCTGGAGCGGAAGACTTCCTGACTAAACCGATATCGTCGGAGGATCTGCTCCATGCGATCGAAAAAGCGCTCGCCCATCAAAAGATGCTGCTCGACCAAAGGGAAAAGCTCGACGCCTTGCGCGACCGCATCGCCTCACTGACGCCGCGCGAACGGGAGGTGTTTGAGCTTGTTGTGCGAGGCAAGATCAACAAGCAGATCGCCTTTGCGCTGGGGACAACCGAACGGACAATAAAGGCGCATCGCCATGGCGTCATGGAAAAGATGCAGGTCCAGTCCCTGGCCGAACTTGTGTCAATCGCGGAACGGGTCGGAATTCTAGAGAATACTGGACAGACCCGGAACTAGCTGTGGATCGAGACCGGCATTGTCCCAAGGGACAATAGCAGGATGCCCCGGGGCGGGCGTATCGACCATTCAACCCACGTTGGTTGCGGCAAGGCAATCGCGGTTGGAACGGGTTAGCGGCATTGCTGGCAGAGCCGCTTAGTCTGATCCGTCGTCTGGACGCGATCAGCACTCGATGCGGCCGGGCGGAAAGAGGGACATCGATCTTGGCAAAGGGAAAAGCCGTTTTTGTCGTCGACGACGATCCGAGCACGCTCAAGGGGGTGAAGCGGCTGTTGCGCGAGCACGGCTTCGATTGCGTTCTGTTTCAGTCCGCAGAGGCGTTGCAGAAATGTGATAATTTCGATCAAGCTTTCTGCATCGTCCTCGATATCAATCTGAACGATGAATCCGGAATAGAGTTGCGGCATAAGCTAATTGCAGCGGGGATTTCGCTGCCGGTCGTTTACATCACTGCCAACGACAATCACGCCACGCGGATGGCGGCGATGGAGTCCGGCTGCATCGCCTATCTCACCAAGCCGTTTCCGGCAAAGTTGCTCATCGAGCCGATTGAAAGGCTTTCGGCAGGTCTGACTTAGATTCCTCCGCTCGGCCCGCTCATTCGTCCAGCGGCTGATCAAATATCCTTGACGGCGCGCCTTGGTGCACCAAGGGGAACTGATTGAGTGGAAGCGAGGTCGTGACGGAGAGAACGTTGGAGTCGACAACTTCGACCACCAGTTTCTGCCCTGCTTCCATCTCGCGGATCACCTTTGGGTCCGCGACGTCGGCTGCGATGCAGGTGTTGGTGAGACACCAGGTGTAGGGGATCGTGTAGGGTGCGCCCTGATCGACAGTCAACTTGACGCCGGCTCGCAGATACAGCCCGACGGGAAGGAAGAGCTGCAGCCGGGCAGAACCGTCGCCTTCGCGTTCGATGAGGTCAAGGCGCACCGCCTGCTGTCCGGTCTCCCAGTTGCCGCTGATGGTCGTTCGGCAGGTCATCTTTGCTTCGCCCGGCTTGAAGCAGAACTTCTGCCAATCGGCG
>WNFQ01001856.1_pt1 | contig 22261 bp, 16 predicted proteins | sample 5400171 | NCBI WGS metagenome assembly WNFQ01 (sample SAMN13153356, study PRJNA577476) | soil metagenome | isolation source: 20 cm soil under Madrone tree | place: USA:California | collected 2016-06-14 | reverse complement strand
TCGCTTTGTGGTGCGCCTCGTATTTGGGGCGAAGACCTTTCAAGATTTGAATCGCTTCATCAACCGTCGGCGCATCCACCTTTATCGTCTGGAAACGGCGTTCCAGCGCTGCGTCTTTCTCGATGTACTTGCGGTACTCATTCATCGTGGTCGCGCCGACGCATTGCAATTCACCACGACTCAGCGCGGGCTTGATGATGTTCGACGCGTCCATCGCGCCTTCGGCCGACCCTGCTCCGACGATGGTGTGCAACTCGTCGATGAAAAGGATCACATTCTTAGAACGGCGGATTTCGTCCATCACTGCTTTAATCCGCTCTTCAAACTGACCGCGGTATTTTGTTCCGGCCACCATCAGGGCGAGATCGAGTGTGATGACGCGCCTGTCGTGTAACAATTCGGGCACGTTACCGTTTGCAATCTCCTGCGCCAGTCCTTCGGCGATGGCCGTCTTGCCCACGCCAGCTTCGCCGATCAGGACTGGATTGTTCTTGGTCCTCCGGCAAAGGACTTGGATCACCCGCTCGATTTCATTGCGCCGGCCAATCACCGGATCGAGTTCTCCCTTCCTCGCCAACTCAGTCAGGTCACGGCCGAATGCTCGAAGTGCTGGAGTCTTGACGTCTTTCTTCGTCGGCTCGACCCCTTCCTGCTCCGATTCAGACGGCGTGAAGTTTGGATCGAGCTCTTTGAGGATCTCGTTGCGCGTGCGTTCGATGTCGAGTTCCAGACTCTTGAGCACTCTCGCAGCGACGCCTTCGCCTTCGCGCAAGAGTCCAAGCAAAATGTGTTCCGTGCCGACATAGGAATGATTCAGGGCCTTGGCCTCTTTCCCCGCGAGCGCCAACACCTTTTTGACGCGGGGTGTATAGGGGACGTTACCTACGATCTTGGTTTCCGGTCCCGAGCCGACCTGTTTCTCCACCTCCATGCGAACAGTCTCCAAGTCCAGACCCATCTTCTGCAAGACGTTCACCGCCACGCCCTGGCCGAGTTTGATGAGTCCCAAGAGCAGATGCTCGGTGCCAACGTAGTTATGGTTAAACCGGTCGGCTTCCTTACGAGCAAGCGCCAAAACCTGTTGAGCCCGCGGTGTAAAATTATTCATTGTTCGATGGCGCGTTAGTCGAACCATTGCCCGACGCCCTCGCCATCTTACTAATATCAGGTTTGGGAAAGAGTTTCAAACGCTCGCGGATGATTTGAGCGCGCAGATGGTCGCGTTCCTCAGCATTCAGCTTTTGTTGGGAGCTTTTTTGCAAATGCGCCGGCTGCGTCTCGATAAACAATTCATCGATCTGCAGGCGCTGGTCTTCCGGAAAGGCGCCCAAATCCATGCCGAGCTTAATGACCGAGAGCAGATTCAGCGCTTCCTTCGACGCCATTGCGTGCGCGTAGGTCAAAACTCCATAGGCGCGACCGATCTGGTCGCACAGCGTGTTCGGCTTTTTCTGGAGCAAGATTTGACGCGCGTCATGTTCTTTTTCGATGATTGTTTCAATCACTTTGCTTAGACGATTGATGATCTCGTCTTCTTTCTCACCAAGTGTAGTCTGATTCGAGATCTGAAAAAGGTTGCCCATTGCTTCGGTGCCTTCGCCGTAAAGCCCACGCACTGCGAGACCGATTTTGCTAACTGCCTGAACGACTTGATTGATCAGCTCGCTTAGGACGAGGCCCGGCAAATGGAGCATCGCGGAGGCGCGCATGCCGGTTCCGACGTTTGTCGGGCACGCGGTCAGGTATCCCAATCGCGGATCGAAAGCGAAGTCCAATCGACTCTCGAGCGCGCTGTCGATCTTGTCGACGAGCTTAAATGCCTGTTTCAACTGAAGTCCCGAGCGAATCGATTGCATCCGCAGATGATCTTCTTCGTTGATCATGATGCTAAGCGTTTGCCGCCGATTGACCACCACGGCGCTGCCCCCGCCCTTGGCGGCATGCTCGCGACTGATCAGATGACGTTCGACTAACACCTGCCTGTCCAAAGCCGAAAGGTCCTGCAAACTTTCGGAGAATGATTCCTGCATTTCCGGAAGCGCTTCCACATGCGACCTGATCAGGTCTAGGATCGAAGTCCGTTCCGCTTTCTTCGCCCAGCCTGGGAAAGGACGGTCGCGCAGGTTGCGCGCAAGCCGCACCCGGCTGCTGATTACAACTTGATGATGCGGCCCTTCGCCGCGCAGCCATTCGCCAGCCGTAGCAAGCATGTTCGAAAATTTCATACCGAATTGGAAAGCTCGCTCTCAAGCTGTTTAATTTGATCGCGCAACGAGGCCGCAGTCTCGTAGTTTTCGTCGGCCACGGCTTTTTGCAGATTTTCCGTCAGTGTGCGCATCTGGTGACTAAGGGCCATGGTGCGCTGCGCGCGTTCCGGCAATTTTCCCACATGTTCGGTACCCTTGTGCATTGCTTTCAAAAGCGACGTCAGACCCTCTGCAAAGGTGACATAGCATTCGCTGCAACCCAAGCGTCCAGTTTTTTTGAAATCGGCGTGGCTAAAACCGCAGACCGGACATTTTTGGCTGCCTGCTCCTTTTTCAATCTCTTCTGCTGCTCCGATGCCAAGCAGCAGATCGGCAAGAGCGAAGCTGGTGGGATCCTGGACACCTTTTTCTTTCGAGCAGGTTTCGCACAGATTCACCTTGTGCATTTTGCCTTCCAGAATCTGTGTCAGGAAGACCGTCGCATCATTGCATTTACAAACGTCGCACAACATCTCTGCTAATTAGACCCCGATATTTTGGAAACCTTCAACCCTGAATATCTCCCGCAACATCTTGTGCGTCAGAAGCGGTGTGCTCAACGCTAGGCGAAAATCGGTGTCCCCGTTTCGCGTGTCATCTCCCGGAAGCGGACAATTATGCGCGTAGTGACGGGGCCGGGTTTTCCGTTACCGATCAGGCGCCCGTCGGCTTTGATCACAGGAACAATCTCCGCAGCAGTTCCTGTGAGAAAGCATTCGTCGGCCACGAAAATATCATGTCGCGTGAAGTCAGCCTCCACGATGCTGAGACCGAATTCAGCTGCAATGTCGAACACGATAGAGCGTGTGATCCCGCGCAAGGCGCCGGCGGTGATGGGCGGCGTGAAGATTTGATCGTGCTTAATGATGAAGACATTATCAGCCGTGCACTCGGCGACGTTGCCCGCGTCGTTCAACATGAGCGCTTCGTCAGCACCGGCCAAGTTCGCTTCAATTCGAGCCATTACGTTGTTCAAATAATTCAATGATTTCACGGCCGGATTCAGTGAGGCTGGATTACTTCGGCGCGTCGCGCATGTCACAATGGATAATCCTTTTTGATAAAAGTCCTCGTGATAAAGTGCGATTTTCGCTACAATGATTATCACACTCGGATTTTTACATTGCTCTGGATTCAAACCTAGATTGCCAATCCCGCGTGTGACCAGCAGCCGAATGTAACCGTCATGCAAATGATTGTGGCGGATGGTCTCAAGCACCGCTTCCGTCATCTCCTCTTTCGTCATTGGAATTTCCAGGCAGATCGAACGCGCTGAATCCCACAGCCGTTCAAGATGTTCTTCGAGCCGAAAGACCCGTCCGTTGTAGAAGCGTATGCCCTCGAAAATTCCATCGCCATAGAGCAGGCCGTGATCGAACACGGAAATCTTGGCGTTCGGTTCCGAATAGAATTTTCCGTCAATATAAATCTTCGCTTCCTTTACGCCCGCCGTCCGGCGCGGCCGATTTTCAATCGCTGGCTCGATTGCGTCCGCGGCAACCGCCTCGCGCATCTTCGGTTCATCTAACACCGTCGCATCCGTGGTTTTCATAATCGCAACAAAATCTCTGATGTTTAAGGATGCAATTCAAGCCACAAATAAATCAGATCGCCGCCACTTTCTCACTGCAACACTCCATCCTTGATGTGCAACTGTCGATCACCGCGCATTGCCAGACGAGTGTCGTGCGTTACGACAAGGAGCGTCTTCGTCCGATCGCGTGCGAGATTTAACAGCAGATCCATAATAGCGTCGCCTGTTTTCGAATCGAGATTTCCAGTCGGTTCATCGGCAAAAATGATGTCGGGATTATTTGTCAACGCTCGCGCAATCGCGACGCGCTGTTGTTCCCCGCCCGAAAGCTCTGCTGGTAAATGATGCAGGCGATCAGCAAGGCCGACTGCGGCCAGGCTCTCCTCAGCCTGGTCTTTTGTTGCGCGACGGCCAATCATTCCCGGTAACAGCACGTTTTCGAATGCGGTAAGTTCAGGTAACAGAAAATAACCCTGAAAAACAAAACCCATCCTTTTGTTCCGCAAACGCGCCTCCGCGGAGGAGCCGCCACTGTACAATCGTCGTCCTTCGAATTCGACCGTTCCCGACTCAGGACGCTCCAGGCCAGCCAATGTGTAAAGGAGCGTGGTTTTGCCGGCGCCGGAAGCGCCCGAGAGAAAGACTGCTTCGTTGCGTTCGACCCGCATGGAGATGCCGCGCAAAACTTCGATCCGCCGAGAGCCCATTCGGAACGATTGAAAAAGGTCCCGCGCGACTAATTGTGGAGTTGTCGTTTCCATCGAGGAACGCTCGCCGTCATATCTGCCGCAAACGCGATGCGAGCACAAGCGGCGTACCTCTCGCCTTTCCAGTACTGGGAGCCATTTATATGATAGTTCTTCTCGAACTTCACATTCTGGATCGTCGGGTTGTACTTGTAAGAAAGGTCGTAGTGTTTTGTTTTACCTTCGTCTTGTACTTGTACGTTTGCCCACCAGCGTAATTCGCGTTGCGCCAAGTTTTTCCCTTTTTGGAGTATGTCGCGTTATTCCAACTGTGCCCTTTCGACTTGCCTGCTCCTTTCGACTTGGTCCATTCCGCTTCTTTGCTCTTTCCCTGATTCGGCGTTTTCGAAACAGCGCCGATATGCGCACTCTTTTTCTCCTTCTTTTTCCCTGCTTGCACGTCAGGCGCGAGACACACGAGTGCGATACTACAAATCAAAATAAACAATATTCTCATACGTTTGTTCCTTCTGGATTCTTAGACACTTACGAGTTGAGGATCATTCGACAGGAGGATTGTTCTTAAGCCTTCTTCGCAGCCAGTTGCAACAAAAAAAGCCGCCGACGAAACAAGTCGGCGGCGGCTTTTCAATGATAGGAGTCTCGTTATGCCATTCCAAGCGATTGTAGCGTCGGCTCGTCGATGGTAGACGTCGTGTAGAGCCCGTGATCGCGTTGATAGTCTGCGATTGCCCCACGCGTCAGCGGCCCAAGCAGACCATCCACTTCGCCGTGGTAATAACCTTGCTGTTGCATCGCAGCCTGCACATTAGCAATCACCTGGTCTGGCGGCAGATGGTTATACCCGTAAATCGGACCATCCCAGGCGTAATACGCGTTAGGATTGTAGCCCCAAGCAGGAAACCAGTAACCGGCGTTCCAGTAATACGGAGAACCGAACACAAAAACGACACGCGGGTAATGGCTGTGCCACCAACCCTGATTGTGCCACTCGGATTTGTAGTTGCGGAAAACGGTATATTGCTTTCCCTGCCAATGTTGACTTCCTTGAATGTGTCTCCCCGGTTGAAACTTCACAGGCGGGGCCTTTGCGGTGTTAGGCTTTTTTGGAACATTAAAATGCTGCGGCTTAAGTGGCTTGCCTGTTGCTGCCTTACCCGTTGCCGCCATCTTTCCGGCGGTGGCAGTACTAGCCTCAGTTCGCTTGCCAGTGCCTGCTACTTTTCCAGCCTTTACCGGCTTCCCTGTTTGTCCTTCATAGGCGCCCGTCGCCGTCTGTCCCTTTTTGCCCTCGTGAACTCTCATTGGAGTTTGCCCTTTCTTGCCCTTCTGACCCTCATAGGCTCCCATCGACGTATGGCCCTTCTGGCCCTGATAGCCTCCCATTGAGGTTTTCTTAGGGCCGGCGCCCGCCCCCGTCGGATGTCCCGTGGTGGCTGAAGGCGCGTGCTGCACCGTTTGCGGCTGCTTTTTCTTCTGTTGTTTGTTTTGTTCTTGTTGTGCGCTGTATGCGACACTCACAAGCCCAAGACTGCAAATTAAAACAATGAATATTCTCATAAGATTTTTCCTTTGGGTTGTTAGACCTTTTGAGGTTTGTATTTATTCAACGTTAGAGCGATCTCTTGCGGATGCCTTCGCTGCCACAAAACGCTGGGCTATTGTGCTCAGTGCTGTTGGCGCACGGCCTCAAACAGCACAATTGCAACCGCGGTGGCCAGGTTCAGACTTCGCGTCCCATGCATTGGGATAGTGATGCAGTTCTCGACATTAGCAGCGAGTAAGTCTTCCGGGAGACCTTTGGTTTCCCGGCCAAAGACGAGAAAATCCTGTTTCCGAAATCTTACCTCGTAGTAAGCACGTCTACTTTTCGTCGTCAGAAAGAAATAACGCGCTCTCGCCGGCTGCGCGCGCCGCAAGGCCTCAAAGGAATCCCACAATTGCGGATGTAATTCTTCCCAATAATCAAGTCCTGCGCGGCGCAATTCTCGATTACCAAGCGAAAAACCGAGCGGTTTGACTAAATGCAGGGTTGAGCGCGTCGCCAAACAAAGCCGGCCGATGTTGCCCGTGTTCGGCGGAATCTCCGGTTCAACCAAAACAACGTTAAACATGACTTCACCGCGGATTACTCGGATGACACCGATCGGATGCGGCCCCTCTTGCTGTCATGTTGAGCGAAGTGAAACATCTCTGGATATCGCCTTCATGGCGCCCAAACAAATGACCAGAGATTCTTCGCTTCGCTCAGAATGACAAAACGCCGGTCGCAGTATCCCTTACTTTTTATCCGCCCTATCGGTGTAATCCGCGGTTCAGATCTTCGATGCGACGAACTTTTCCAGCTTCACCACGTCAGCCGCGAATTTGCGAATTCCCTCGCCGGTTTTTTCGTACGCCATTGCGTTCTCGTTTAGTAACCAGCGGAATTTTTTCTCGTCCATCTCCAACTTGGCGATGTTCGCCTGCTTCGCTTTTTCCGGATCAAGTTTGCGCTCAAGCGGCTCGGTCGATTCCGAAAGTTCTTTCATCAGTTCAGGACTGATCGTGAGCGCGTCGCAACCGGCCAGCTCGCGGATTTGGCCAATGTTACGGAAGCTCGCACTCCTTAACTGACTGCACTCCTGGATCTTCCGGGCCGGTGTAATCGCGTTTGTTTTCTTTCTTGTACCAATCGTATATCCGGCCGACGAACGGCGAGATGAGCTGCACTTTCGCTTCCGCCGCGCGCACCGCCTGCACCAGTGAAAACAGCAGCGTCAGGTTGCAGCGAATCCCTTCTTTTTGAAGTTGCTCGGCCGCAACAAGTCCTTCCCAGGTCGACGCGATTTTAATCAACACCCGTTCGCGTGGAATTTTGCGCTCCTCATAAAGCTGGATCAATCGCCGCGCCTTATTGATCGAGCCTTCAACATCGAACGACAATCGGGCGTCCGTCTCGGTCGACACGCGTCCGGGCACAATTTCAAGAATGTCGCAGCCAAACTGAACTAGTAGATGATCGCAGATGTCTTCGATCTGCTCGTGTCCGCTCAAACCTGATTTTTGTCGATCGGCGAGCACCTCCTCGATCAAATGCGCGTACTGTTGCTTCTGCGTGGCGGCGTAAACGAGGCTCGGATTGGTCGTGGCGTCCTGCGGCTGGAATTCCTTGATCGATTCAAAATCCGCCGTGTCGGCCACGACTTTCGTGAACTTCTTCAGTTGCTCGAGCTGATTCAGTTTCGTTTCAGTTTTTCGTTCTTCGGCGACAGTAGTGCTCATTCGTGTGCTCCTTGTTTTGGTAGAACGTACGCCCGAACGAAATATCGACAATCATAAACTGACGGATGCCGAAATGATGCGGCGGTGAGTGTTACGACGCGATCCGGCGAACCCCGATGCGCGAAAGGAAATCGACTATGGCTTTTCCTTTGGGTTTATCGGCCCATTGATTGAGTCGACACCGCAGCTTGCTGATCTCGCGCGACAAAGGGAAGCGCGATCTTTGTCGTCGCCGCGATCATTGTCGCTCGTCGTTGTAGGGCAAGCGCACAAATGCCAGTCCGGTCCGCCATTTGGACGGACTCGTCCAATGGCGAGCTCGGACCTTGCCGAACCAAAACCATGGCAACCGATGCGGTTGCCCTACAATTACAACTTAATCCGCGATATCAGCGTAATCCGCGGTTAAGGAAATTTCTCAGGCGGAAACTGTCCGAGGCGCAGAAGTCGAACGTTTCGATCCGAGAGCGGCTTTAACGAAATTATTTCCCAACTCCCACATCGGCCCTGGGAATTTGCGGCACTCGGTCAGCACGTCGTCGAGCGCGTTAACGAACATGTCCACTTCTTTTTCGCCAATGATGAGCGGCGGCAGAATTTTCATTACGTCCATCGCGTGACCGGCGACCTGCGTGAGAATGCGATGTTTGCTCAGCATTTGCGTCACAATCATTTGCGCGAAGAGCACCTTGTCGATCTTGTGCAAAAGTTTCCACGCCATCTTAAGTTTGAATTCAATTGGCTCGTGAAATTCGACGCCAATCATCAATCCCTTTCCGCGAACTTCTTTGATGAACGAGTGTTTCGCGCGCAGCGCATCGATCTTTTCCATCAGCAGCGCGCCCATTTTTGATGCACGCTCGACCAGATTTTCCTGATCGATCACTTCGAGCGCGGCTAAACCACAGGCCATGGCGAGATTGTTGCGGCCAAAAGTTGTTGAGTGAACAACGCAACGGTCCATTCGCGAAAACGTCTTTTGGTAAATGTCGCGTCGGGTGACAATCGCGCCGCATGGCACATAACCGCCGCTTAGTGTTTTCGCGAGCGTGATGATGTCCGGCTCCAAATTCCAATGCTGGAAGCCGAACATTTTTCCGGTGCGACCCAGTCCGGTCTGCACTTCATCGGAAACCAACAGAGTTCCATGTTTGCGGCAAAGCTCCTGTGCGCGAATGAAGAAATCGGTCTTCGGAGTTTGACAGCCTTTCCCTTGAACGGTTTCGATCACGAAAGCCGCCACATCGCGCGAGTGCAATTCACGATCCAGCGCCTCGACATCGTCAAGCGGCACACGGGCATCAAAGCCTTCCATTAACGGTCCAAAACCTTCGGTGAAACTCTCGCAACCCATCAGTGACAACGCGCCGAGACTGAGGCCGTGAAACGCGCTCGCCAGAGACACCACGCGCTTCCTGCCGGTCGCGGCACGCGCGAATTTCAACGCGCCTTCCATCGCTTCGGTGCCGGAGTTGCAAAAGAAAATGGCGCTCAGATGCGGCGGCGTGCGCCTGGCAATAGCTTCCGCGAGCAATCCGCTCAGAAGTGAGCAATCCATCTGCACCATGTTCGGAAGGTCCAGATCGAGTACGTCGCGGATCGCCTGTTTCACGCTCGGATGATTCCGGCCGATGTTAAAAACGCTGTAACCGCTCAGAAAGTCGAGATACGGCTGGTTATCCATGTCGTACAGGTATGCGCCTTCCGCGCGCGCATACACCTTGTCGAACCCGATCACTCGCTGCGCCGCCACCAGTGTCGGGTTCACGTGCCGCTCATGGAGCCGATAATTATCGCCGAGCCGCGAAGCGATCATTTCCTTTAAGTCGAAAGCCATTACGAGTGAAACTTCCTCGATTGGCATTCGAAACGCAAATGGTTGGGGCCGCGCGCTGCGGTCGCCGCGGAGACGGATCGCAGCGCGACGTCCGTACCAGCAAAAAGCCGCAGGATCGTGCGACCCTGCGGCTTTGAACTTTACGAACTAAATTCGCTTACTCTTCTACGATAACGCGTTCCACGACCCGCTTCTCCTCAGGGCCCGTGTAATAAACACGTACCTTCTGACCAGCTCGCAGCGGGGCTGTCACTACTTTCCCGGCAGCGTCAACGACTCGCGCTGCTGTGCCTAGCGCGAAACTAACAGGTCCCTGATCGCTCCTGACCACAACGGTCTTGCCAGGCTGATAGGTCGAGACCGTGCCGGCCGTATAAGTTGTGGTAGTAGTAGTTTCTGTTGCCGTTGCTGGTTTTGAGGTCGTAGTTTCCTCGGTAGTTGTTGTGCTGGTTTGCGCAAAAGCTAACGGTGTAACCAACGCGCAGACCAAACCAATAATTGATTTCTTCACTCTGATCCCTTCTGTTTATGGTTAGTTTTATCCACAAGTTCGTCACTCATGGGTTCAACGGACGCTCCATGTCCGTCGAATGTTTGACTGGCTCCACGTAGCCGGTATTCAAAATTATTTGCTATTTGTGTCATTGAGCGTGTCTGGCGAATTCATTAACGTACGCCGCTGATGAGCCGCAAAACGCCGCCCGCTGATCCAGTGGTAATACCTGACCTCGTAAACCGGCACGGTCTCACTCCCGAAGAGTTCGAGCGGATCAAAAAAATCCTTGGTCGCGAGCCGAATTTTACCGAGCTCGGAATTTTTTCGGTCATGTGGAGCGAACATTGCTCGTACAAAAATTCGAGAAAGGAGCTGAAAAAATTTCCTACCACCGGGCCAAACATCTTGGTCAAAGCCGGCGAAGAGAACGCGGGCGTTGTCGATATTGGCGACGGCTGGGCAGTCGCGTTCAAGATGGAGAGTCACAATCATCCAAGCGCCATTGAGCCGTTCCAAGGCGCCGCGACTGGCGTGGGCGGTATCATTCGAGACATTTTTACAATGGGCGCACGCCCGGAGTTTTGCCTGAACTCGCTGCGCTTCGGGCCAATCACTGAAAATGCGGATTGCGGATCGCCGATAGCGGATAGAAAGGCAGCTCACGAGCAAAATCGTTCCGCAATCCGCAATCGCCAATCCGCAATTTCTGCCAACCGGCGGCTCTTCACCGGCGTTGTGTCGGGCATTGCACACTATGGAAACTGCGTCGGCGTGCCGACCATCGGCGGCGAGATTTATTTTGATGAAAGCTTCGAGGGCAATCCTCTGGTGAATGTTTTTTGCCTCGGCGTGTTGCGCCACGAACAACTGGCGCGCGGCACCGCAGAAGGCGCTGGCAATCCTGTTTTTTACGTGGGCGCCGAAACGGGCCGCGACGGTCTCGCGGGCGCAGCTTTTGCATCACGCGAATTGACCGAGCAATCGCGCGAAGATCGTCCCGCCGTGCAGGTAGGCGATCCGTTTAAGGAGAAATTATTGCTCGAAGCATGTCTCGAACTGCTCGCTCGCGGTGCTGTCGCCGGAATTCAAGACATGGGCGCGGCCGGTCTGACCTGCTCGACCTGCGAAACCGCGAGCCGTGCAGGAAGTGGTATCGAGATTGATCTCGCCAAAGTGCCCAAGCGTGAGCCCGGCATGACGCCGTATGAGATTCTATTGAGCGAGTCACAAGAGCGAATGTTGATCATTGCCCGGCGCGGAAAGGAAGGTGTCGTCCGCGAAGTATTCGAGAAATGGGACGTGCCCTGCGCAGAGATTGGTCGCGTCACCAGCGACGGCCTAATGCGCGTACGTAATAACGGCCAAATTGCTGCGGAGATTCCAGCGAAAGCGCTGGCTGACGAAGCGCCGTTGTACTCGCGTGAAGCCAAGCCTGTCCCGAGACGTCGAGACGACCGGCGAATCGAGAACCTCCCAAAGATCGACACACACGAAGCACTGCGCCAACTCCTGCGCGATCCGACAATCGCATCCAAGAACTGGGTCTATCGGCAATACGATCACACCGTTCGCACCGGCACGATCGTGAAACCGGGTTCTGATGCCGCCGTTTTCTTCGTTCGTTACGCCAACAAAATTTTGGCGGCGACCACCGATTGCAATTCGACTTATTGCGCGCTCGATCCACGTGAAGGCGGCAAAATCGCGGTCGCCGAATCCGCGCGTAACCTTACCTGTTCCGGCGCAAGGCCACTCGCCGTGACCGATTGCCTGAATTTTGGCAATCCCTACAAGCCGGAAAACTTCTGGCAATTGCGCGAAGCAGTTGAAGGCGTGGCGGAAGCCTGCCGCGTGTTTGGCACGCCTGTCACCGGCGGAAATGTTTCATTGTATAATGAGAGCCCGTCCGGAGTCGTCGATCCTACGCCAACGGTCGCAATGGTCGGATTGATCGATAATGAAAAGCACATCACGACTCAGTGGTTCAAAAACGAAGGCGACGTGATCATCCTCGTCGGTGAAATCGGAAGTGAGCTTGGCGGCTCGCAATTCTTAAAAATCTGTCACGGACGCAAAGAAGGTCCTCCGCCACAAGTCGAACTTGAGCATGAAATCAAGGTTCAAGACGCCGTACGTGATTTGATCCGCGAAGGTTTGGTGGAGAGTGCGCACGACTGCTCTGAAGGCGGTCTTGCCGTCGCGTTGGCTGAATGTTGTTTTAACCCGGAAAATCTCTTTGGAGCGGAGATCAACGTCGCCGCCGCAGGCGACACGCCTGCCGCGACAGTGCTTTTTAACGAATCCCAGTCACGCATTGTTATTTCCGTCGCGCCTGAAAGTCTTACGAAACTGACAGCGATTTTGCGCGAGCGCGATGTTCCATTCCAGCAACTTGGGAGAGTTGGCAGCGATCAATTGCGCATTCAGGTAAACAATCAAAAATTCGCCTGGCCAATCGCGGAGCTTTACGACGGCTGGTGGAATTCGATTCGTCGCCTCGTTGAAAGCGACTCATCCGAGCGGATCCCAAGTTTATAAATGGGGCACGATCGAAATGTTCTTTTCTGCGGAGCCGTCCCGGAAAATTACGACCGCTATCTCGGACCCGTAATATTCGAGCCGTGGGCCGAAGATTTGGTCTTGCGCCTGGCAGCCAGGAAATACGAACGCGTTCTTGAAATTGCCTGTGGCACGGGATTCGTGACGCGTCGATTACGCGACGCGTTCCCTGTGACGACCGAAATTGTCGCGAGTGATTTGAACCCGGACATGTTCGAATTCGCGAAGTCGAAATTTAGAAAAGGCGAAAACGTTATGTGGCAACAGGCAGACGCGTCCGCTCTTCCGTTTCCCAAGTGTTCGTTCGACGCTGCCGTTTGCCAGTTCGGTGTGATGTTCGTCCCCGACAAAGCGGCTGCCATGCGCGAGTCTTATCGCGTCCTTCGCAGCGGCGGTGTTTTTCTGTTCAACGTCTGGGATTCCTTCGAGGCGAATCCGTTTGGCCAAATTGCGCACGCAACAATCGCTTCGTTCTTCAATCACGATCCGCCCAGCTTTTACAAGATCCCGTTTGGTTTTCACGAGTCGACAGTGATCCAAAACCTGCTGCGGGATGCCGGCTTCGATAAAATTGAATCGTTTGCTGAAACGAAGCCTTGCCGGAGCGGTTCAGCCAGGGAATTCGCCACTGGATTGGTGCGCGGCAATCCGGTCGCCACCGAAGCAACAGAGCGCGGGGTCGATCCTGAGGGCCTGATCGATGCGATTGCAAAACGAATCTCGGAATGTTTCGGAGATGCCCCGGTCGAGAGCACAATGCGCGCAATTGTTTGGCAGGCGATGAAGTTTTAATCCCGCGATTGAATGTGAAACAATTTGGTGGATTATTTGGTGTGATCTCCCCCACGGGCAAAATTGATCCAGACCAAGCGCCCGACGCTGCCGTGCTGCCGCAGCACGAGTGCGGGCTTTTCGCCGTGTTCGGCCACCCAAACGCGGCGGTGCTGACGTATTACGGTCTGTTTGCCTTGCAACATCGCGGACAGGAGAGCGCGGGAATCGTCACGAGCAACGGTCCGGGCACAAGCTTTTTGATGCACAAAGACATGGGGCTCGTTTCCCAAGTGTTTGGTCAGCAAGAACTGGCGAAACTCAGGGGAACACGCGCGATCGGGCATACGCGCTACTCAACGACAGGCACCAGCACGATTAAAAATGCGCAACCGTTCGTGGTCGATTGCGTGCGCGGCCAAATGGCAATTGCGCACAACGGTAATTTAATTAATGCCGACATTCTGCGTGACGAGCTGGAACGGCGAGGCTCGATTTTCCAAACCACCGCCGATAGCGAAATCATTTTGCATCTTCTGGCGCAACCCTCGGAAAATGGCGGAAACGTCCTGGCAGCCTTGCGCCGGATTCAAGGCGCATTTTCGCTGATCATCATGAGCGAACGCGAGCTGATCGCAGTGCGCGATCCTTTTGGCTGGCGCCCGCTCGCGCTTGGCAAGCTCGACGGTGCTTATGTGCTGGCCTCCGAAACATGCGCTTTTGATCTGATCCATGCAGAGTTCATCCGCGAAATTGAACCTGGTGAAGTGCTCATCATCGACGAGAACGGATTGCGCTCGGAACGGCCTTTTCCCGATGAGCGCCCTGCATTTTGCATGTTTGAATACGTCTATTTCTCTCGACCGGATAGCATGATCGGCGGCGTTAACGTCGGCAAGGTGCGAATGGAGATGGGACGCGAACTGGCAAGAAAGTTTCCGGTCGAAGCAGACATCGTCGTGCCGGTCCCCGACTCGGGAAATTACGCCGCGCTCGGTTTCGCTCAGGAACTAAATATTCCTTACGCCCATGCTTTCGTCCGCAATCACTACATCGGGCGCACATTCTTGCAGCCGAGCCAGCTGATCCGCGATTTCGACGTGCGCGTGAAGCTGAATCTGATTAAGGAAATGGTTGCCGGAAAGCGCGTCGTAGTTGTTGACGATTCCATCGTGCGCGGCACGACCGCGCGCGCGCGTGTGGTGAATCTTCGCGAGGCCGGAGCCCGGGAAGTGCATATGCGCGTTAGCTGTCCGCCGCATCGGTTTGCCTGTCATTACGGCATCGATTTTCCTGATCCAGAAAAGTTGATCGCGAATCAGATGTCGTTGGAAGACATCTGCAAATATCTTGGCGTTGACAGTCTGGGTTACCTCGATGTGGAAGGGATGGTGCGTGCGACCGGAAGGCCATTGAATAGTTTTTGTCTCGCGTGTTTCAACGGTGATTATCCCCTGCCCGTCGATCCGGCGTTGGACAAGTTCATCATGGAAAAACGCGAGCAACGCGCCAAAGCGCTGGCCGATCAGGAAGCGCAACCCACTCTGTTCGCGGATTTGAAGTAAAAAAAGACGTGTCATTCCGAGCGAAGCGAGGAACCTCGCAAAGGCAGAACAGGCACGCGCGGCCATCCTGGATGCTCATCACATCGACCGTAACTTGAGAGATCCTTCGCATTCGCTCAGGATGACATCACGAAAGAAGGCATACGCGCGCGCGGGTGTAGATGTCGATCTTGCCAACAAACTCAAGCGCCGGATCTATTCGCTCGTTAGACAGACACATGGCCCAGAAGTGCTCGGCAAGATCGGTGGTTTCGGTGGGTTGTTTCGCGCAAATTTCCCTGGAATGCGCGAACCGATCCTGGTGGCAAGCATCGATGGCGTCGGCACGAAATTGAAGATCGCGTTTGCGATGGATAAACACGACACAGTCGGCGCCGACTTGGTGAACCATTGCGTAAACGACATTGCCACGCTTGGCGCGGGTCCGCTTTTCTTCATGGATTACATTGGCTGCGAAAGACTCGAGCCTCGCGTGTTCCAACAATTGTTGCGCGGCTTTTCTCGCGCGTGTCGATCTGCGGGCTGCGCGCTCCTCGGTGGTGAAACAGCGCAAATGCCTGGAATGTACCAAAGAGGCGAATACGATCTCGCCGGTTGCATTGTGGGTGTAGTCGATCGCGCGAAGATCATCGCCGGCCGGAAAATCAAACCGGGCGACGTAATTCTCGGTTTGGCTTCGAACGGCTTGCACACCAATGGGTACTCGCTGGCGCGAAGAATTCTGTTCGACAAAATGAAACTGAACCCCAACTCGCGCCTGCCTGGATCGACGGGAAGTATTGGCGCGGAACTGCTTCGCGTGCACAAAAATTATCAGTCGCTGCTTGGAAAAGTGCCGAGCGGAATGATCAAAGGTCTCGCTCACATCACCGGCGGTGGCGTGATCGACAACTTGCCACGTATCCTTCCGAAAAATTGTGATGCAGTGATTGAAACGAAAAATTGGACGATTCCGCGCATCTTCCAAATTTTGCAGCAGAACGGAAAAATCGATCCTCGGGAGATGTATCAGGTCTTCAACATGGGGATTGGGATGGTGGCGGTCGTCGCGGAGCAAGATGCAGACCGCGCGATGTCGATTCTGCGAGCGAAACCAATCGGTCGCATCGAACGCGGGACTGGCAAGACAGTCTTGTCATTCTGAGCGGAGCGAAGCGGAGTCGAAGAATCCCGCGACGACACTGCCGGGTAATGCAACGGGATCCCTCGACTTCGCTCGGGATGACCTAAGGCACGTGCGCTAGCCGCGCAGCTGCGGCGACGCGGGATCGGTGACATTCACCGGCACCTGCACTTCCGGGATCGATTCTGTACTGGCGATTTTACCTCGGCGCGTTACCCGCTCCAAACCCGCGCGGAGCGCTGCCACATCGACAAGTTCGGCTACTCGCGACTTCAACGCACGCGCTCGCGTAGCCAGGAACAACAGAAAGAGCAAATAGGCACCGATGGACCAGAGGTCAATGTGCGGAACGTTAAGCTGGCGATAGATCAACAGACTCATCGCAATAAGATTAAAAATAACGGTCGTCGTGACCAGCCGGTTGCGAAGCCGAACACGCGTTAAACATTTTCCACCGCCATGGTATTCGGTGACCGTTTGAAGCGCGATGCTCCACCAAAAGTTGCCGTAGATTTGAATGTCCCACTCGTTCCACCCGCTGTCGGTGGAGTAGCGCCAGCCTTCTTCCTCGAGTAATTCAAACATAGCGCCCAGCAAATAGTGGCGGTCCCTGCCCTCCTCGCTCCAAAAAACGCGGCGACTCAGGCTCCCGCTAGAACGCGCGGGTTCCGGTAAATGCTCGTGCCGCCGAATGACGCTGGCTGGTGTCCGTTTAAAGCGCAGCCAGGTGAAGTACCGAGAAAATCCGCGCACGAGCGGCTGCGCAAACGCCAGGAGCATCACGAGTAGTCGCGCGCGTACGGTGTCAAATTTCGGCTCAATGGGAGCGCGCACCATGTACGAAAGCGACACGCAGAGGGTACCCCCGAGCATGAGGTAAGGAACAATACGCAGCGCAGGCAGAAAAATTCCCAGGCCAAAAAGGAAAATGGTCAGGGCAAACCATTCAATACTGCTGAGGTACCCGGCTACCTCTGATTGTGGCGAGGGATAAATCGATTGAAAAAATCCTTCGCCGAACATTCCGTGATAAATCACCGGGCGGTTAATAAACCAACTGAAGCGCGGCGTGCCGTAGATTTGGCCACGCCATTTCGCAGTGCCGGTCGGTCCAAAAAAAATCAAATGTTTAAACCGAAGAAGCGTTTCCGCTTCGCCGTAGCCATCCTGCTGTTTCAAAAAAGCGCGAAGTGTAAAACGTCGATAGTGCCAGACGATTGCTGCCGGACTGAAACCAATGACCCACCCGGCTTGTTGGATTCGCCAGCAAAAATCGACATCGTCTCCAGCTTTGTGGTATTCGGGATCGAAGCCGCCGACGCTTTCATACGCCCACCGATAAAACGCCATGTTACAGCCGGGAATGTGCTCGGCGATTGTATCGGTAAGCAGAACATGACTCGGACCGCCGGGTGCCGCTGCAACGCATGCTTGAATCCAATTTTGTGCCGGCGGCGTGATGTTCGGTCCCCCCACCCCGGCATAATCGCCGCTTACTAGCGTGCCGATCAGGTAATAGAGCCAATCTACATCTGCCATGCAGTCAGAGTCGGTGTAGGCCAACACTTCACCTTTGGCGGCGGCGGCCCCCGTGTTGCGAGCGTGACTTAAACCATGATTGCTCTGATGAATGTAGCGCACCTGCGGGAACTGCGCGGCCACGTGGGCTGTGTCATCCGTCGAACCGTCATCGACCAGAATGACCTCATACGCGGGATAATTTAGTTTGCCGAGCGAATCGAGGCACGCCGCAAGAGTACGGGCTCCGTTGTACGAACAAACAATTACCGAAACGAACGGCGCGCGCGGCAACGGGCGATGAGGCAATGCGGAATCGCTTTGCCCCAGTTTTTCTTCAAGGGTATAAAATGCTTTCTTCGGTTTGCGGTCCCGAGTGACGATCCCAAATGCCCAATCTGTAATTTCTTCACCGCCCGTATACCATTCGTCCGTCCAGGTAAAAAAAATGGTCCCGGCAAGACCGCATTTTACTACGCTGTCGATATGCCAACCGAGCATGTCGGCCTGCTCGTCCTGCGAATGCCGGATTGTGTCCATGCCGAATTCCCCGAGGATAAGCGGGTGCTCGCCAGTGAGATTTTGCAGTCGCAGCAGGTAACGTTCGAAGTCGCGCTGATCGTGAAGGTAAACATTGAAACAGCAAAAATCGGCATTCTGCGGCAGCAGATATTCGGTTGGCGGATAAGTGGCGTAAGAAAAGAGGGCATCGGGATCAATGGCGCGTCCCATCCGGATTAACCCCTCCACAAAATCAATGACCCGACGCGCGCCGAGCCAGCGTGCCATGGTGCTGGAGATTTCGTTGCCGACCAGGTAACCTAAGATGGCTGGATGCCCGGCGTGCGCTTTCACGGCGGCGCGAACAGCTTCGGCGATCTGTTTGCGGGTTGATCTTTCACGCAAGAACTCGACGTGTTTTTCCCATGGAAGCGTCACCAGCACGCGCATGCCGGCAGCAGCACAACGATCCAGAAACCAGCGTGGCGGCGCGTGGTAAATGCGCACGAGGTTCAGACCAGCCTGTCGCATCAGAGCGAGATCGATATCGACTTGCTCGGGCCGGCCAAGATAGTTCCGTTCCGCGTCCGGCTTGAACGGACCGTAAGTGACACCTTTAACAAAGAACTTTCTGTCACCCTCGAAAAAGAATTTCGCAGCAGGGCGAATTCGGGAGTTAGTAACCGGTGTCATATCGAGCGGAGTCTCCCGCTACTGCGGGATCAATCCAATGTTCTCGTCGTTTAAGAGTAAGAGATTCCTCCCAGCCTTCGCATAAAGCTACGGCGTGGCAAGCAACTCCGCTGGGAATGACAAAGGAGAAAATGTCGCGGACGCCGAGAACCTCGCCTATTGGCCGATGTGAGTCGATTCCATTATAGCGTCACGAGTGCTTCGCGCATCACCGCGCCTGTACGCTCGATATCTTGCGCTGAGTGCGCCGCGGAAATGAATCCGGTCTCAAACTGCGATGGCGCGAAATAGATGCCGCGCGCCGAACAAGCATGAAAAAATCTAGCGAACATTTTCAAATCGCTTCGTTGCGCGGTGGCGAGATTGGTAATTGGCCCAGAGGCAAAGAACAAACAAAACATCGAGCCGAGCCGGTGAAATGTGATGTCGATATTCGCCCGTCCGCCACGGGACGGATTCGCTGCGGCGAACTTGATCGCATCCCGAGCGAGCTGTTCGAATTGCGCACCCAATTCTTCGAGTAACTTCCAACCGTTGATTTTTTCAAGCTCGCGCAGTTGCGCCAGACCGGCAGCCATCGCCAACGGATTCCCGGACAACGTTCCAGCCTGATAAACCGGACCATCCGGCGAAAGTTGGTCCATGATTTCGGCGCGTCCGCCAAATGCGCCGACTGGTAATCCGCCGCCAATTATTTTGCCAAGCGCCGTGAGGTCAGGTGTGATTCCATAGATTTCATGTGCACCGCCGCGCGCGACACGAAACCCGGTGATCACCTCATCAAAAATCAGAAGCGCGCCGTTGCTCGTGCATTCTTCGCGTAAGCTCTGCAAGAAATCGTGAGTTGGAAAATAAAGCCCGGCGTTCGCTGGGACAGGCTCCAGAATTACTCCTGCGATTTGGCCTTGGTTCTGAGCAAAAGATTTCCGCACGAGATCCGCGTTATTGAATGGCAGCGAAATTGTGAGATCGGCAAATGCCTTTGGCACACCCGCGCTACTCGGTCGGCCATGCGTAAGCGCGCCGCTGCCAGCTTTGACCAGTAATGCATCAACGTGGCCGTGATAACAACCGTCGAACTTGATGATCTTGTCGCGTTGCGTGAACGCGCGCGCGAGGCGAATGCACGACATCGTCGCTTCGGTGCCGCTGTTCACCATCCGCACTTTCTCAATCGAGGGCATCCAGTCGCAGATCAATTCCGCCATTTCCACCTCCAGCGGATTTGGAATTCCAAAGCTCACCCCGCGCGTGGCGGCCTCGCGCACTGAATCGACAATGACTTTCGGCGCATGGCCGAGAATCGCCGGTCCCCAGCTTCCAACGTAATCGATGTATTCGTTGCCATCGACATCCCAAATTCGCGCACCTTCCGCGCGCGCTACGAAGAACGGCTCACCACCAACGTTGCGAAATGCGCGTACCGGGGAGTTAACGCCGCCGGGAATATGTTTCTGCGCGGCACGAAATAATTCGGACGACCGGGAAATCACACTCCGATGATAATCGTTAAATCATTAAATCGCTAAATCGGTAAACGATGGCGCCACCACACGTTGACACTTACGCTGCAAACCAGGATAGTTTGCCTCTTCTCAAAACGGCGGGGTAGCCAAGTGGTAAGGTCGCGGTCTGCAAAACCGCTATTCGCGGGTTCGATTCCCGCCCCCGCCTCCACAACATGCTCGGATTTGGTGGACAACGTGTCCTTTATCCACGGGCTGGTTCGATTGATTCGCTTTTCTCCCGAAAGCTCACCCTAGCGGGCTTCCCGGCTCCATTCCCGCCCCCGCCTCGTTTCATCCCGTGCGGACGTCTGGAAACGCGAGAACGATCTCCGCCACTTTTTTGCACAAATGCGAAATCAAATAGCGCTGCTGGGCCAGATATGCAGGCCAGTTTGCCTTCGGCCTGACAAAAAAAGCTGCCGCGATAGCCGTGCGATCACAGGTGAGAAAGCTCCTGTCACGCAGGCGAGCGCCTGCGCGTTGCGGCTGATACAGGCCTTACCTCGGCGCTGTAGCAGGCGCTTGTTTCGCAGAAGGTTGGACTAAAGCGTCTCCTACGATGATCGCTGCGCCGCTAAATGGCGGTGCCGCTTTCGCTGGAAAAAGCGGTCGTAGCACCGCGAACGCTTGCGAAGCGAACGCAATAGAAACGACCATGATCGCTGCTACACATCTCATGGTCGGCGCTCTTATCAGATTTCAACAGCATGGCAAGTAAAAATTTTCCCTAGGTGACTCGGGATTCGTGGCGAAGCGAGATTCCAGTTTCCGATTTTCCGTTTCAGATTATTTTCCACGCCGATGCCACAGTTTGCTTATCGCGCCCGTAATCCGCAGGGCGGCTTGGTTGAAGGTGTGCTCGATTGTGCAGATCGAGCTGTTGCGATCCGTCAAATTGAATTGCAACAATGCATTCCGGTCCGCATCGAATTAGTTGGCGCGGAGGCAAAGACGAAAGTTGCAGAGGGCGCAGCGCCCGCGTCTCCCACCCAGAACCTGAAGATCCCGCACGGGCAGTTGCTCATTTTCACCGAGCAACTCGCGCATTTGCTGCAAGCGGGGATGACGCTCGACGAAGCGTTGTCGATTTTGGGAAAGCGTTTGAAGCAGCCACGCGTTCAGCAAATGACGCATTCGTTGCATCAGGCCCTTGTCGACGGTCGCAGTTTTTCGCAGGCATTGAGTGAGATGCCGCGAATTTTCGCGCCGCTGTACGTAAATCTGGTGGCCGCAGGCGAGGCCAGCGGCGCGCTACCGCAAATTCTGCTACGGCTCGTCAAGCATTTGATGCAGGCAAAAGAACTACGAGATCGGGTGCAACAGGCCTTAATTTATCCAGCCTTTCTCGCATTGGCTGGCGCTGTTCTCGTCACCATCTTTATCACGTTCATGGTGCCGCAGTTGACCGGATTCATGGCGCAAACTGGCGGCGCGATGCCGTTGCCTACGCGCATTCTGCTGCAAATCCACCATGCTATCACGGGCTATTGGTGGGTGGGCCTGCTGGTACTGGTCGGCGCCATCATTGGCTTTCGCGCGCTCGTACGCAGCGAGGAAGGGCGCACCGGATGGGACCGTTTTCGGCTGCTAATCCCTGGATACGGACGGGTGATTCGTCACCGTTACTACGCGCAGTTCTCACGAACACTGGGAACTTTGATGGAAAATGGAGTTCCTCTTCTTCGCGCACTTGATCTGGTTACTGAAATTGCCGGCAACCGCTTTCTGGAAGTTAAGTTGATCGAGGTGCGCAGGGCAGTCATCGACGGCGCGACGCTCTCCGCTGCTTTACAAGAGCAAAAACTGTTTCCGGATTTGTTTACCGATATGATGGCGGTAGGAGAACAAACCGGACATTTCGCCGAGACGATGCAAGCGATCGCCGATGTTTATGAGCGCGAACTTGACCGCAGCGTAGGTGTAATCTCACAGTTGATTC
>WNFQ01000734.1_pt1 | contig 22268 bp, 25 predicted proteins | sample 5400171 | NCBI WGS metagenome assembly WNFQ01 (sample SAMN13153356, study PRJNA577476) | soil metagenome | isolation source: 20 cm soil under Madrone tree | place: USA:California | collected 2016-06-14 | reverse complement strand
GAGTTCCAAGTTTAACTTGTGATAACCTGGGATGTTCGGCGCAAAAAAAGTGTATCCCGATTGGATGCCGGCAGCGTGCAGATAAGTCGCTATACTCCGCCGAACCGGACTAGCTGCACCCGCCTGCTTCCCCAGCAGCCATGCTGCAAGCAGTTCAGCCTTGCGCGCGTAGGTATCAAGCGCTGACGGCAACATGGTAGCGCCTTCCGATACGAGCGAGAACAGCCCGGCAAAACAAACCGCTGTTAAGAGAAAAAAATGTATTCCGAACCAGGCGACACAAACGCGCTTCGAAGTCATCTCAGAATACTTTTACAGGAGATAACGAAGGAAACGAAGATTTCTTACCAATTATCTTAAAAACCTCTTCGTTGTCTTTGTTTTCTTCTGTTAGTCTCTTTGTTCTGATCGATGCAGGAAAAAACGACGCGTTCGACGGTGGCGGATGCTGGCATCGGCATCCCCGGCACGCCGTACCCTAGGCGAAGGCGGGCTGCCGATGGGACATTGGCTAGGGAATCAATGCCGCAGTACACAAAACCGCCAGCCCCGAGACTTTTCGGGACTGGCGCATCGATTTGTTAGCCTAAACCAGCAGGCTTAAAGTGTCTCTGCAACTAATCTCAAATTCTCAGTCGCGGCCCTACTTTCCCTGGTGTTGGGTAGGACTTGCTCCACGAAGTAACATCCCATCGGGACGGCGTTGGCATAAAACAGTGTTGCTTTATCGGTTTGAATGCTGTTCAACGAGCGAGCGGCAGAGTTTTGACTCGGGGTGTGGATTGTAAGGACGCTAACACCGACAACGGCCACAACCACGAGCATTCCCGCGATAAGACGTTTAGTGATTCCAGCTAAGTCCTTTTTCATAAGTTGGTACGGTGCGCCTACTTGCGTGTGTAGTCAACAACAAAAATCGCTTTGCTCAAAACGGAGGTAATTGTTGCTCAATATTTTGGCGCGAGCGAAGCGACGATTGCTTCAAAACGCGGGTCGCCCCGCAGCGGATCCCAAAAGGGATGGAGACGCAAATCTCCGTAGCTCAAATGGCTGCCCGGCAGCTTCGCTACCTCGGCCAATCGTTCAATTGCGCGATCCTTGTCGCCCGTCCACGCATAAATGACAGCCAGGTATTGGGTCAACATCGCACTCTCGATGGCGCTTTTGCTGGTGGGCAGCAGCTCGACCGCGCGCTGGCCTTCGCGGACGGCGTCCTCCTTATTTCCAAGAGCAGCATCAACCACACCGAGGGCGCAGAGAGCCGGTGCATAGTCGCGTTGATCGCGCATCATTTGGTCGAGCTCCATTCGCGCGTTGGTAAACGCGGCACGAGCTGTCGGCTCATCGCCACGGAGCCGGGCGGCAAGACCCTCGCACCAACTGCTAGGGAATGGAATGTTTTCGTCGAAACACCCGCCCCCACCGGCCGGCATGGTGGCCAGTGCGCGCTGAGCTGCGTCGGGATCGCGCTCGCGTAAAGAAAGAAAAAGCCATTCGACAGCGAGAACAGGCGCCGCGTTTGGATCCTCGGCCAGGATCGTCTCAATTGCCGCATGTAACGGTTTTGGATTTGCGCGCGATTCGAGATCAATCCAGGCGCGCCTTACCCGGCTGGGAATATCTTTTGGAGCCATCGCCAGCGCGCTATCAAGAGTCGTGCCCATTTCTTTATAGCGCCGCAAAGCTTGGTAAGTAAGAGAGATTTGCTGGAGTATGGAAAAATTGTGCGGGTCCAACTCCAACGCCTTGTTCATTTCCTCGAGGGATTTCCCCCAGCGACCCTGGCGGCGGTCGATGTAGCCAGACATCAGGGGAATTCGCGATTCGTTCGGCAGCGTCCGCCGGGCCGCAGCCAGCTCTTCCTGGGCTCGATCATAATCCCCATACGCCCAGTAAAGATGTTGAGCGAAAGCCAAATGTGTCTCTCCAGATTCGGGGCTCAGGCGGCGAATGGATTGCATCGCTGCTTCCGCCAAATGAAGGCGGGCTTCGGTGTGATCGAAACCGAGGAAGTAAATCCGGTCATGCGCTCCAGCCAGCAGATCATAGGCAATCACGAACGATGGGTCGCGCGCCACAGCCTGCTCAAGCAGTCGCACGGCCTGGAGTAAATCTTCTTTTGCCCGAGTGCTAAACGAAATGCCATCAACCAGTTGTTTGCCTCGCAGGTAGAGATCGTACGCAACGAGGTCCGTCGTTGGCGCCTCTTGGATAGCGGCTTTCTCGGTGGACGAGACTTTGGCAGCAAACTTATCTGCGACTTTTTGGGCGATCTCGCTTTGGATGGCAAACAGGTCGGTCAAATCCCTGTCGTATTCCTCCGCCCAAACCTGAGTATTGGTGCGGGTGTCAATCAATTTAGTGTTTAAATGGATTCTGCCAGCAGCTTCCCTGCGCACGCTGCCTTCGAGTACATATGGGACGTTTAATGCGCTCCCGATTTTGTATGTGTTATGCAAGCCACGAAATCGTGCCACGCTCTCATGGCTGATCACCCTGAGATTGGCCAATTTCGCTAGCTTGCTTGAAACGCCGTCATAGACCCCATCAGCGAAAAACGTGTTGTCCTTATCTCCGCTGAGACTTTCAAAGGGCAGCACGGCAATGCCAGTTGTTGGTGGAGCGCTGGCAAATTCGCCCTTCCAAATCAGTGTGCCCACTACGGTTGCGAGCGCCACCGACAGCGCGGTCATTGCCGCAGTCATCCGATTACGCTTTGACCAGCGCCAGAGGCGAACCGGCAACGAGACAGGACGCGCGATAATCGACCGGCCCTCAAGCCAGCGTTCGAGGTCTTTGGCCAAAGCGCCGGCGGAGCGATAGCGCGCAGTCGGATCACGCTCCAAACATTTTGCGCAGATTGTTTCCAGGTCCCTGTCCAGCGTTGGGACAAGCGAACGCAATTTTGGCGCGGGCTTTTCGGATGCTTGCTGAATCACCGCCAGCGCGTGCTCGCCTAAAAACGGCGGACGCCCAGTGAAAAGATCGAACAAAATCGCGCCCAGACTATAGACATCAGCCGCAGGCGTAAGCTTTGCCGTTTCCGCCAGTGCCGGATTCGCCTGTTCGGGCGCAATGTAACCGGGCGTGCCGAAAATCGTCAGGCTGTGCGTAAGATCGCTTACGCCATCGAGCCATGTGGCCAGACCGAAATCGCTCACCAACGGTTCGCCGTGTCCATCGAGCAGAATATTCGCCGGTTTGAGATCGCGATGCAGGATTCCTCTGACATGTGCGTATTGCACCGCGCGCGCCACCCTGGCCATCAATGCAGCGGCGCGACGCGGCTCGCGACGGAGAGCCGGTGCGGTCTCGACCAGGTTGCCGCCAGCGGCAAACTTCATACTGAAGAACGGGAGCTCGTCTTCGCACTGGCCCACTTCATAAATGGGCAGAATGTTTGGATGATCGAGGTGCGCGGCCGCCTCCGCTTCGCGGCGGAAACGGGCCAGCGTCTCCTGCGAATCCGCGTGATACGCAAGGACGCGCTTTAGTGCAACGATGCGGCGCGAGTGCCGTTGCCGCGCGCGATAAATCACGCCCATCCCGCCACGGCCGATCTCTTCCAGAATTTGATAATTGCCCAGCCGCCAGTCGGCGTCGCGTACGTCGATTTCGCCGAGCACATCCTCGAGCGTTTGTGCAGTGTGACTCTCGCCGTTTGGACTTGTGTCCGTGGAAGTTTCCTCAGGCAGGCCTTGGGAGAGCAGACAGCTCAGGCAAAGTCCGCGTTTGACGCGCGATCCCGATCCGCACTGCGGACAGACGAGTGGCTCCTTTTGGAGACGCCCTGAAAGGGGAACGAAGGGGGAACTCATGGAAAACTGAGAAGGCTAGGAGAGGACTGCAAACATTGCAACAGAAAACGGAAAAATTCTTCAACAATTTACTAACACGATATTCACAGCGTTAGGACGCTGAAGCTTAAAATACAAAAGGTGCGCGTGTTCGAATCCTTGGCGAAGATTGCCTGAATTGCGGCGCGCAGCGGTTTCGAACCTGCGCGCCGTTTCACCACAACTGTAGAGCGCTAGATCTGGAGAAATATGGCGTCCGACGCAATTGTGAGCGCACCATCCAAGGCTTGCGGCCATTTCACTATAATCGGCCGCGCGTCAGTTGGCGTCGCACATATCGATTTGATCGAGCACATCATCGAGTGTTTGCCCATCGTGCATCTCGGCATCCAGACCGCGTGAGAGCAGGCAGCTCACACAAAGCCCCAGTTTGAGACGCCATGCCGTTCCACATTGCGGGCAGTCGAGCGGCTCCTGAGGGATCGAAACTGGACTGCCAATCATTGGAATGTTAAAGGCGAAGAGTTACAAAGTTACAACTGCGATGCCGCACCGAGGCCAGACGAACTCGACCCAGACCCGTGAGCGCCGCCGTCTTCTCCTATATTTCTCCGGGAATTGGAAGGTGAAGTTCTCGAAAATGTTGCGCTTAGCTTGCTAACCGCGCGATCTCTACAACGAGATTTTCGGATTCTTCAATTGGCGTGATCTGCGGGGCACCCGAGCATATTTGTTTCGGATTTCGAATTTTTGCTATTCCGTGGCACCCAATGCCGCGCATAAATAACGGAGTTCATCGTCGATCTCATCGGGTTTCTCCACGGTACGACCGACTTCGTCCCGGAGCAGCGCGCGGTAACGAACCCGCAGCTGATGGACGAGGCGTTTCACTGAGGCTTCAGGAATGCCTAGCCTTTTTGAGAACTTGGAATAAGAAACATTGTCCCGCTCTTCCGCTAGACAAGGACTTAGCACATCGAAAACGCGCCGGCGCCCGCGCTTCTCGCATTCCTCGCCGAGTCGGCTTAAGGCGCGCTCGACTACCGTGGCCGCCCAGCGCACATCGAAAAGCCGCTCCGCCGGCCATCTATCCGATTCCTGCTGAGAAATCGAGAAATGCGATGGCGCCTCGGACATCCAATCGTCCCAGGAAACAAACTGCACGTCGCCACCACGTTTCCGCGCACTACGCTTCGCTTCCGCATCGCGCAAAAAATCCTGCAGGGCCTTGAGCACCAGCGAACGGAAGCGCCCGCGAGCTGGATTGGCGCGCTGCAGAAGCTGACCTTTAAGCACCGTGACGAAAAAATCTTGCGTCAGGTCTTGGGCGTCCGGAGGCGAATGTCCCAGGCGGCGAATGAACGCGAAGACCGGTCGCCAGTATATTTTGCAAAGTTCCGCCAGCGCCTTGTGCATCTTCTGCGTGGCGCCGTCCGTGTCGACGCAGGAAAGCACAACGCTCCAGCGTGTCGTAGCGAAGCGACCGTGCGAGGGCCGCTGGGCAGCAGGATCATCCGGATTCACCGGCGCTAATCATCTTGTTTACGTAATTTTTAGCAAGTGGTAATTCGACAGCGCAATTCCTCTCCAAGTAAGCCGCTTGAACTGCCAACGCCCACCCGCCTTCGCCAAACACTGCAACGTAGCGGGCACAGGCACAGCAGCTTCCCTTCGCAAGAATCTCAACGATTGCGAATTCAGCGGATAACGCGCGGATCTGTCCCTAAGTCGAAATCCAGCACTAGTGTAGGCACGGCGATCGCCACCGACTGGAAAGACGCACCGTGGTTGACCTGTTCAATCAACCGGTTTTGGGCGTGCGGACCGCCGGACGCGTTCCGCCCGGTGTGATTCGAGATGCCGCCTCCCGTTGTTGCCCCACCAAGAAGATATGACTTAAAGAGATCGGCGTGATCCTCAGCGCATGCACCGGGACGATCTGGAAGCACGTCGAACGCATCCTGAGCAAACTCTGCGTCGAAAATCGTACCGCCGCCGCTGCCCTTGCGGCATTGGCCAACGCAAAAAATGAGCGATCCGGTGCGAAGATGTGGCTTTTTGTTGGTCATTGTGAGCGATGTCCCTTCGACTCTCCCGCGTCTGCGGGATCGCTCAGGCTAAACTTCGCGGAGTCGAGGAATCTTGATTAACTATTTTTAATTGTGGATTCCACAGGGCGGCTCCGCCGCAAGCAAAGGTTTAACCGCGGATTTGAAACTCACTCGCTACCCGCGCTCGCTCGCCGCTACCCTTGCGGCTTTTCCTTCTGTCTCGCTGTTCCCACAGCTCGGCTCGCTGATAACACCGATAGAGCAGAATGTGTCCATGGCATTTCGCACTGCCTGCCCGCCTGTGTGCGGGAAGTACGGCCTCGCGAAAGCTTTCGGAGTTAGGAGTGCGAGGCGTCTTCGCATCGCTTTTCGACCAAAGGGGCTGCTCCTCAAAAAGCGACGCGAGGACGCGCACGCACTCCAAAAGTCCCGCGACTGCGGGACGAAACACAACCGACAAAATTTGCGCAAGCTGCGAAAACTTTTATCGATAGCGCCAGCCAAGTTACCGCAGCTTGGCGGCTTCTTTATCGCGGCCTTCGAGCTCGAGGACCATGCGTTTAATGTGCTTGTAATCCTGGTGCCGCCGCAGGAATTGTAAGCTCTGTTCCGGATCGCCCCATTGCAGAATTTCGATCGCCTCCTCACGTGCGCCCCAGGAATTCATCTCGCGCTGGTTCGCCATGTAGAGGTCGATCGTGTTGCGACCGGAAAGCGCCCAGCCGTAATCTTCCACGCGGTAATTTTGGCCGGTGGAAAGCAGACGAAACACCGTGCCAGCCGGCCACCGCGACCAATCAGCCGCGGCACTGCCGATCTGCGGCGGTCTGGAGATCGCTACAGCGCGCTTCACGCTTCGCGGTGTTTTCGCCGCGCGTTTCGACGTACGCGTGACCGTTCGCGTTTCTTCCATTGAGAACGGCTGAAGTTGCGGCGAATGGGAAGCGGTCTCGTTTACCGGGATAGCGCGAGGAACTTCATACGCCAGGGTTGCACGCGTGACCGCTTCGGCCCGGTGGATCGGCGGATCCGCCGCGTGCAATTCGCCGCCGAGCGCATTGTGATTGCTGTATTCGCGGTGGTCGGACTCGGTGTGCGTGTACGCGGTTGTGCGAACATTTTGGAAATCCGTTTTCGATAGCGGACGCTCGTACGCCGGAAGCGGGCGCTCGGTGGTTCCACAGGCGCTGAGGAAAACAATGACGATGAACGCCGCGAGAACGGCTAAGGCGAGATTACGACGCTGGGCGTAGGTCAAGGTAGATCGCCAGCGAAGTTATTAACAGTTATTCACAACTTGGCAAGGGCTATTTTTTTGAAGTTTTTCTGCCAGGGAACCGAGAAAATGCTTCAACCACAGTGACGGGATCGCCGATTGTTGATGGATCGGCGAACCGGGTAGGCTTTGATCAATTGTCGCTTGGCACTCTAGTAAACGAAAGTTGGGAGCACACGGTTGGGTCGCTCTTGTCCTTCTCTCTCGCTTAGCGCCGAAGAAGCGGTTTCATTCGTGAGCCTGGGGCATCGCTCCAGGAAAGAGATCGCCGTGCAAACCACGCGCTGAAAAAGCGCGTCTCAATCTAGCCCACAGCGAATCGCGCTTTCAGCGCTGGCGCTGTTCCGTCGCCATGAAATCCCTGGGGCGTTGCCCCAGGCTGTCGCTGACTATGCTGCGCCTTAGGCGCGCTAAAAACACATACCTTGGCCAGTAGAGAGGCGAGTTGGACTAGGCGGAGTGCACGGTTGGTTTTTCGTCATTCGACATTCGTGCCTCGTCATCTTAGTTATCGCTCATCTATGGTCGCAGAATTCGAAAACCAACTTTCTCACACACTGGAAGGGATTAAATCGCAAGGTCTTTTCAAAACCGAGCGAGTTATCACCACGCCGCAGGAAGCGCACATCGCGATCGCCGATGGCAAAAGCGTGTTGAACATGTGCGCAAACAATTATCTCGGCCTCGCAGATCACGCTGCGCTCATTGCCGCCGCAAAAGAAGCGCTCGACACGCATGGCTTCGGCATGGCAAGCGTGCGTTTCATTTGCGGGACACAGGACATCCACAAGCAGCTGGAGGCCGCGCTCACAAAATTTCTCGGGACAGAAGAGACGATCCTTTATCCGTCATGCTTCGACGCCAATGGCGGTTTGTTCGAAACGCTTCTCAGCGACAAAGACGCGGTGATCAGTGATGAGCTAAATCATGCCAGCATCATCGACGGTATCCGGCTCTGCAAAGCGCAACGCTTTCGTTACAAACACAACGATATGGCTGATCTCGAAGCGCAGCTACGCGCAGCGAAAGATGCGCGTTTTCGATTGATCGCCACCGATGGCTGTTTTTCCATGGACGGAACGATTGCGAATCTGGCGGAGATTTGCGACCTCGCAGAAAAATATGACGCGCTCACCATGATCGATGACGCGCACGCGACTGGTTTCCTCGGCAGGACGGGGCGGGGCACGCACGAATACCGCGGCGTCATGGGCAGGATCGACATTATCACTGGGACCTTGGGCAAAGCGCTCGGCGGCGCGAGCGGCGGGTTTACGAGTGGACGCAAAGAGATTGTCGATCTGTTGCGGCAACGCTCGCGACCGTATCTGTTTTCCAATAGCATAGCGCCGCCAGTGGTCGCCGCGTCGTTGAAAGCGCTCGAATTGCTCAGCGCATCGACGGAGCTGCGCGACAAGCTCGAAGAAAACACAAAATATTTTCGCGCCGCGCTGACCGAGCGCGGCCTAAGCATCAAACCCGGAGTGCATCCGATCGTCCCGATCATGATTGGCGACGCAGCGAAGTCGCAGAAATTCGCTGCGCGCACGCTGGAGAAAGGCGTTTACGTGATCGGCTTTTTTTATCCGGTCGTACCGCACGGCACCGCACGTGTGCGGACGCAGGTGTCCGCTGCGCATTCCCGTGAAGACTTGGAATTCGCCGTGAATGCCTTTGGTGAGGTGAACGAAGAACTGAAAGCGAGTTAAAGAAGTTACAAAGGTTACATCGTTACAAAGGACAGCGCTGCATTCCGTTTCAACATTGTAACTCTTGTAACTCTTTTAACTTTGTCGAATAGACTGGCGTGTAAGGCCGCGTGTAGCAGATTGTGGTGTGCACAAGCTTGCCACTAAGCCCGTCGATTGGACTGCTCTTCGCGAAGATTTCCCAATTCTGCGCGAACAGGCACATGGTCATCCTCTGATTTATTTCGATAACGCGGCAACATCGCAAAAGCCGCGCGCGGTGATCAACGCGCTTCGGAACTTTTATGAGCATGAGAATGCCAATGTGCATCGCGGATTGCACACCCTGAGTTCACGCGCCACGGAAGCGTATGAAAGAGCGAGACAGCGGGTCGCAGAATATATCGGCTCCGCGAGTGCGGACGAAATCATCTTCACGCGCGGAACCACGGAGAGCATTAACCTTGTCGCTCAGGCGTGGGGCGGAAAATTTATTCGCGAAGGTGACGTGATCCTACTGACGGTGATGGAGCACCACAGCAATCTTGTGCCGTGGCAATTGCTATCCGAACGAACAGGTGCGCGGCTCCGCTTTGTCCCAGTTTGCGATGACGGGACTCTCGAGCTCGAGCAGCTGCCTGCGCTGCTCACGCCCGAGGTGAAATTGTTTGCCTTTACGCATGTTTCAAATTCGCTCGGCACAATCAACCCAGTCGCCGAGCTTTGCGAACAGGCGCGCGCAGTGGGCGCACTCACGCTCGTGGACGCTGCGCAAAGCATCGGGCATTTGCCACTCGATGTGCGCGAATTGGGCTGCGATTTCCTGGCGTTTTCCGGACACAAGATGTGTGGCCCGACTGGAATCGGCGTGCTCTACGGACGAACGGGAGCTTTGGATTCGATGCCGCCGTGGCACGGTGGTGGCGAAATGATTGTAAGCGTCGCTCTCGACAAGAGCACGTTCAAGAAGGCGCCGCACCGGTTCGAGGGCGGAACGCCAAATATTGCGGGAGCCATCGGCCTCGCGGCTGCGATTGATTACATTGAGGGGATCGGGCGGGCGGTAATTTTCGAACACGATTCGAAGCTTGCGCGCTATGCAACCGAGCGCCTCACGGAATTGCCGGGAACTCGCGTGTTTGGTCCAAAGGAAGAACGCGGTGCCCTCGTTGGGTTTGTCATGGACTCTGCGCATCCGCACGATCTCACCACGTTCGCGGATCAGTACGGGTTGGCTATGCGCGGTGGACATCATTGCAACCAGCCGCTGATGCGCCGGTTTGGTGTGTCAGGAACCACTCGCGCCAGCTTCTACTTCTACAACACGATGGAGGAAATAGATCGCATGATTGAAATCCTTCACGCCGCGGTCCGTTTCTTTTCATGATGTTTGTAGCTTGGTGTCATTCTGATCCCGCAGTCGCGGGAGAAGAATCTCTGATTATCTGCTCGGCCGGTGAGTTAATAGTCCAGAGATGTTTGAAAGCCTCGCCTCATGCTTCGCATTTCGTTGCAGCGCTTCGCTCGACATGACAATAGGGTACGCAGTTTGTTTCTTTTCATGATCCCGGAAATCGAAGAGCTTTATCAGGAAGTAATCCTCGATCACTCCCGCCGGCCGCGGAATTTTGGCGAGTTGCCTGACGCGGCGGTTCGCGTGCACGGGGATAATCCGGCGTGCGGGGATGAAATTCATCTGGCCGTCAGATTCGACGCGGACGGAGGTTTGGAGGATATCAAATTTACCGGCCGCGGCTGCGCGATTAGCCAGGCTTCAGCGTCATTGATGACGATGAAGTTAAAGGGGAAAAGCCGTGCGGAAGTGACGGAAATGCTCCGCGCATTTCACGATCTCGTAACGAATGAAACCAGCGAAGCGCCGAAAAGCTTGGGTGATCTTCGCGTGATGCAGGGAGTCCGAAAATTTCCGCAGCGAGTCAAGTGCGCGATGCTCTCTTGGCGCGCGGTAGAGCAAGCTTTAGAACAAGGCGCCGGCGAAGCGATGGTTTCGACCGAACCGGCGTAAAAGTGCGATGATAACGCGCGCTTTCAACGTACCGCATGGCCTTTATTGGTAGGGTGCGCCACTCCGTGCGCGCCGTGGTTCGTGAATCGCAAGGGGCGGGCACAGGACTGCCCGCCCTACCGGGTCCATGGCGAGCGTTACCTTTCGTGCAGCGCGATGCTGGCGCCCACCCAGGTCTTGTCGATGTTGAAATCGACGCCCATCATTTTGCCCTGGCTCATCCGGACGAGATTATTGACTAACGTTGGATCGTGCTCGTTCTCCGGCCACACAAACATCATCCGGATCTCTGCTTTAGATTTCTTACCATCGACAGTTGGCACGAATGCCGCGTAGTCGACTTTCTGTTGCAGAATCCATTCATGCGGGTTTTCCAAAGCGCCGATTCTCTCGGGAGTCGGCTCCATGTCCACGCCATGCCCGGCGAATGAGTACAGCGGTTTCAACACGTAGTCGTCAAGGTTTTCGCCGCCGGGAAATTTGTCGACAAAAAAAGTAGGCGACGTGTGCTGAGTCTTGAGAAACGGCAGCGAATGCTTGCTGATCCGGAAATACCAATTGGGGTGACCAACCCAGGTGACATCCAAATCATCCTGAAACCGAAACGATAGATTCAGATCGGGCCGCCGAATTAGTTCGTCGAAGATCACGCGATTATAAATCCGCTCGATCCGTGCTTCGCGTCCATCGCGCTCATAGAACAATTGCCGCTGGCGCTTTCTGATTTTCGTGACACAAACAGACCGGATGCCGAGCAATTTTTCCGTGGCCGCGAAATCCACGCGGGTCTTTTGTTTTTCCGGTTCGATGTCCAGCAGGATAACGTTCTCAGGATCCGATTCGGCGATGATTGTACGGCGTAGCAGATCAAGATAAACGTCGTCTTTGATTCCGCCGAACGATGAGGTCCAATAGCGCGGAATCACTGGGTACTCCTTGCGGATGCAACCGAGTAACAACAATTGAAAGCCGAACAAACTGGGGAACGCCTGCAACTCAATCAGCCGAGGGACGAGCCGGTCGCCTTCTGCGCAAATTGCGAAGTCAACCACGTGAAAATTCGGGTGCCCCGATTCATTTGGAACTTCCAACTGTTTTGGAACCGCCGAGGCTGCGTGCTGCGCGAATTCCGGCGTGCGCGTAACAGCGATAATCTCATTTGCCGCGCGCGTGACTTCATCTGTGAACTCGCGCGTCAGAAAAATCGGGGTCTCTGAAATTCGGAAATCCGCTGGCCACTTCTCAGTTTCATTCACGCAGCGCACCAGCGCTGCGTGTTTCTCTGGCGTAAACTCGGCGTTGAAAGCGGCGCGAAGTTTCCGATCCACCGTGTCAGATCCGTAGCGCGCTATTCGCCGTTCGGCTGGTCGATTACGCTGTTGATGTGGAGCAAACCGAGAACGGCGGTCGCGCCATTATCGGCGACGACAATTACTCGGTTGCGCCGGGGCGTGATGAACGCGTGATCAGCTGTCGGAACCGAATATTCGCGGCCGTCCGAAGTGCGGATAACAAACGGCACGAAGGGAGCCGCTAGGAGGCGTTCACGAACGTGAGCAATCATGTGATGAACTAGACCAAGAATTTCCCACCCCGCATCACCTGTTTGCCGTCGAACCAGATGTCAAAGTCGCGGCCGACGCAATCGATGTGCGTCTTGGAGACCCAGTTTGCGCCCGTATGTTCGGCATAAGGATGACCGAAGGCGATGTGGATGCCGGGAATTTTTTCATCCTGCAAAATATGACCGATAACATGGGTGCAAGCGGTGTTGGTGCCGATGGCGAACTCGCCGACCCGGTTGCTGTTTTCATCAGTGCTGGTGTATGCGCGAAACTCGTCGCGCAAATCCTTGTTCTCGGAATGCAGCGAGCGGATTCGATTATTTTTCACTTCGATTGTGAGCGGATTCGGTTCGAGGTCGCCAAAGCGTTCGCATAAATAATCGCCCACCACGCCATCCACCACAAAGACGCCGTTGGTATTCATTGGCGCGGTAAAAATTTCGCCCCCGGGCAAGTTGCCCCATTTGTCGCGTGTGATGATTCCGCTGGTCTTGAGCCATCTGAGTTTTGGTGAAAGCTCCGCTTCGAATTCGGTGCCGTGCGGAGTCTTGCAGGTAATGCGTTCCGCCTTGCGAGCGCGTTCCACCAGACGCTGGCTCAGCTCGTCCACTTTTAGGAAATCGGCCCGCATGCCCTCGAGCATGATCTGCCGGTTGATGTTCACCATGTGCCCGTGCCTTATCCGGTGATGATTTACGACACTTGTCATTTCTGTGCGCGCACCGAGCTCGCCCGGCTGCGTTTGCGCGGCAAAGATGGAGACTTGCGACCGCGCCAGATCATCAAGAATGATTTCCGGCATGTACTTAAGCGGCCGACGCGCATGATGCTCGAGCACAAACAAATTGTACTCCGAGCCAACCCGCTCCACTTCGGATTGCAAAGCTGCTGCGATGTCGCGAGTCGCCTCGTCCGTGACGATGGTGACCCGCTCGTCTTGTTTCAATCGAAGACAAACTTCGATCGCATTACGGGCACCGGGCATTAATTCTGGATCGATTGAGTTGGGATAAGCACGATGGGGCATACTAAAAGTGTTCAGAATTACGCTGAATTTGAGCGCAGGCAAATCTCCTGTTTCTCGCCATCTTTGTTCAAGGCATCTGAGGCCCAAATCGTCTCCGATTGCGTTCTCAATGCACACGGAGAGGCATGTTTGAACGAAACGACTACGTGGCTTGTGGCACTAGGTTTTACGGTGACATTGCAGGCTCAATGATCTCGTCTGCATGCTGTGCTGCGTCGGAAATTCGAGCGATGACGCGTTTTGCTGTTGTTGTTGCGATATTGGCGACTGCTACCGCGTCGGCTACGGCCCAACAACAGCAGCAACAACAATCCCTATCGTTCGAAGTGCCGAAGAATGATTCTGCCAATGCGCTAGCGCTCGCGAGGCAGATTGCGTCACTTTCACCCAGAGTGGATCAGGACGAAGCGGCGCTCTTGGCAAACTGCGCCTACGCCACTGTCAGCCAGCTCCGGCACCAGTATCACATGTTTGGCACGCCGATCTTTAATAATTTCCTCGTGTATCACGGCCTCAGGAAACGCGGCTACTGTTATCAATGGACGGCGGACCTGCTCATTGCGCTGGATGCGCTGAAACTCAAAACTCTTGAGCTTCACTGGGGCGAAGTGTACGCCGGCACGTACCGAGAGAACAATTGTCTGGTGGCGACGGCAAAAGGGCAGCCGTTTGATCACGGGATGATCCTGGAGTGTTGGCGTCATATGGGACACCTCCGTTGGAACCTCGTCCCGTCGGACGAGGACCGATACGTAGAAAACAAAAAGTACGCGCAGCGCGTGCTGGGCAGATCAGCAAACGCGAACACTCCGGGTTCTAATCATCACGTCGCGTTTCAGAAGAGCAGCGTCGCGAAGACAAAAGCTGGCGATTAGAAGATCTAAGCGAGGACAGCCGCCTCTACACCCTGGTTAACCAGACCCCGGAGGAGCTAAAATATCCTTCGGGGTGCGATGCGGGCTGCCGTTTGAAACGAACCAACGGACAAGATTATTGCGACGGTCACAGACCGCCGCGTAGGCTAGGTTCCAATCACCGCAATTGACTTCTGAATACGCCTATTTGGAATTGGATGAGGGGGTTTCTGGCGGTTTTGCCGGTGCCGGAAGCTCAGGCCTTTTAGACACGTCTTGCACTTGTTGCAGTGTAGGTGGGCCATCCACAAAATGGATATCCCATGGCCCATCAACCGTGATAAAAAGCAGATTTCCTTGGTCTGCTTTGCTCCACCCCTCGTGAACCATCTTGCTAGGCATGTAATTGAAGGAACCAGGACTTAAATCCGCTGCCTTTCCGTCCTGATCCAGCATGACAAAGTGGCCGTAAACACAGTAGTGCGTTTCGTTAGCTGTGTGCCAATGTTTTGGGGCATGATAATTCTTTGGACAACGGATCATGAGTTGTGTCGCCCCTGATTTTGGATTCACGTGCAGGATTGCTATTTCAGCCGACTGCGCTCCCAACTCTGGGATGAGTTTCTCCCACTTCACGTCCCCATATTTCGTATAGACAGCCGGGACTGAAGCGTCGGGGGATGGTTGCGCAGTTATTGGCGCACTCATTGGTGTAACTGCCAGCAGCCCAGCGGTAATCATCATTAGCATTGCAGTTTTCATAAAATCTCCATTGATTTTTTACGCATCCTTATAGGAATCAAAAAAATGTCAACGTCCAAATTGACATTTGGCAATTTCCATTTTGTGAACCCGATTAATTCGTTGGCGTCCGCCGGGGCGGACGCCCTACAAACTTGGGCTGAAATGCTCTAAACTTGCGGCTCATGCCTGGCCGATGTGGCCGTAGAACAATTCCTTGGGGATCATACCGTTGCCGAATCGTCTGGAGCCGTTCCCAAACGCCCGGCGCGAGCGATTCCGCCGCGCGGGTCGGCGACGCGAGCAGATCAGTCTTCCCCATATAGTGTCCGCGCGCGTGATCGTCGCGCTCTTATGGTTTCCAGCGTCTGTAATCTTCTGGAGTATCCAGGTCTCCGGAAACTGCCGCATCCTCCACCGGCACGCGCAGGCGGAAAGGTTCCTGCCTCCGGATGTAAATGCGAAGGTCAGGAACGTCATTTTGAGCCAGCTCTCTGAAATTACTCCCCGGGAGAATAATCGGGTGCGCGGTCTCTCCGTTAAGCGTCGGCTGGCAAATGCGCGTAGGATTTTCCCTCGCAGCGTTCAGCAGCAGGCACAGCGTCGAAGTCTCAATATGGGGCTGATCGCCAAGCGAGATAATCCAGTGCGTCAACGTTGAAAGCCAACCTGTCCAGCGACTGGCTTCCTGCAAAGAACTAAACATCCCCAGCTGTGGCGATTTGTTCTCGATCCAATCGGAGGGGGAGAACCCTGCATGTGCCAGAGCCTTTCGTAAGGGCTGGTTTGACGGATCAATGACAGGAGCAATTTGTGCAGCTCCAGCAATACGCCATTGGTCGAGAAGATGGGTGAGGACCGTCTTCCCGTCCCACGGTAGAAGAAGTTTACACGTGCCCATGCGCGTGGAGGCGCCCGCCGCAAGAATCACGACTCCGAACGCGAAAGGGGCTTCGTTCAAGACGCGGGTTTTAGTCTTTGTCGGTTTGTCGATAGAGACTCGCATAATGGACGGCCATCCGCTGCGCGCAAAACCATGATTATCTCGGCCAGCACGCTGACCGCGATTTCCGCCGGAGAATCAGCTCCGATATTGAGCCCGACGGGAGCCCGAACACTGGCGAGAACTTCGCGGGAAATGCCACGTTTGGATAACTCGTCGAAAACATTGAGGACTTTTTTCTTGCTGCCGATCATTCCAAGATACCCCATGCCTCCCTTCTCAAGAGCTGCGGCAAGAGCTTCCCGGTCGAGATGGTAATTGCGACTGACGAGAATGAGTGCATCGCGTTCAGACCATTTGTGGGAGCGGACAAATGCTTCTGCCGTTGGTTCTGACAAACAGCGAATGGATGAATCGAAGTGTGGCAAGCCAAGCAGATCCGCGCGGTCATCGAGCACCGTGACCGCAAAACCACATTCCGAAGCCAATTTTGCCAGGGCCTGCGCGCAATGCCCAGCGCCGACAAGGCAAAAAAGCGGCGCACGCGCTTGCGGCTCGATGAAAACGGTCACTTCTCCTCCACAGATCGCGCCGAACGATTCTTCGCTGGCTTCGTGCAGGGGATAAGTTTTTAGGACGGCCTTCCCAGCGGCCATTGCCTTTTGGGCCTCTTCGATGACCAATGATTCGAATTTTCCACCGCCAATGGTTCCGGCGATGCGGCCATCTTCGAAAATCACCATTTTCGTACCGGCCTCCCGCGGTACGGACCCGGTCACCATTGCAACTGTTGCGAGCGCGCAGGCTTGACCCGAGCGTGAAGCCTCCAGCAATAAACGGTGAATGGCTTCGCTCACTCCATCGAACAGGTTGCTTCAACAAACAATTTACTTCGGCTGGCTGGCTGGTTTTGGCATCGCGGAAGGCCGAGCGATTTGAGTCGCAGCCAGCCGCCATTGGCCGCTCTGACGTACTAGCACTCGTGTGAAAAACATTTGCGCGGGGGCGACATTCGGACTGATCCTTTGCGAGGTGCCTTGGCTGACAATCACGTCCGCGGCGACTGCGTGGGAAACAAGCGGCGTGTCCTCGAGTTTTGCGCCGGCGGGGAGGCTGGCCATAAGTCGGGTGAGGGTGGCTTCAATGTTGGTCCGTCCTTGGACGACATCGCCCCATTCGTTTTGCAGGGTGGCGTCCTCGGTAAGCAATGCAGCCATGCCCTTCGGATCCCGGCGGTCGAAGGTATCGGCGTAGGTCGCCTGGAATTTGAGGACGATCGCGTCGGTTTCGCTCTGCGGGAGAAAAGTGGTTTGCGCGTGAGTGGCAGGAGTTGAACCCGCCACGGCGAGCGCTACGGCGAGAAAGAATGTTTGAGTTTTCATCAAGGCTTCAGCAGACCCGCTTGATGCAGATCGGCGAAGGATGCCGGGCCGGTGCCGCTCTTTGGATCAATCTTCCACGGCCACTCCGTGCTGTTGAATGGAACGAGCGGCGGTAGAATCGCTTTTTTGCCTAGACCGGCCATTTCCTTCTCGATGGCCGCGCGACCGCCCCACCCGAGCAATTCGTAATCCATGAGCCGGTCATTATTGAAAAACATCTTGCCCAGTGCGCGGTCGGAAATGATGCGAGCAAACGCCTGCATCATGAGTTCCGGCGTGGTTTGAAAATCAGTCGTTTCCAGCAGGAGCACCCGGTCGTTGATTGCCTGTTCGCCGAAGAATTGGACCAGAACGCTAAAGAGGATGTTATTCTGGCGGGCAACGTAGATGGAATTCGCCAGCGCGTAAGTATGATTCCAATCGTCGCCGAGCTGTTTTTTCCACTCGGTAAGGACCTGAAACCAGTGGCCAACCTGGTTGGAAGAGGCCACGGCGATGAGTTTCTCGCAATTGGGTTCCACCCCGCGCGCGTAGGATTCCACATCGGCGTAGTTGTAGCCGCCGTTCTTCAAACAAGTGTCCATGAAAGCGATCACCTTGCTCAAGGTGTCTTGGAGGAGAGCTTGCTCTTCTGGTTTGATCGCGAGATCAAGGATTGCATCCTTTGCCGTCTGGACCTCCGTACGATAGCTCTTCATTAAAGGCATCCAGGCACGATCCTCCTTGGAATTCGCAATGTAGGGAGCGACACAGGCGTACGTGGCCATGGCGCAATGCCCCACCGATTTCGCCGCTTGATAGATCGGCGGCACGGACGGCGCCTCGAGTGGCTCCTGTCCGGGCCGGTAAAGGATGAAGCGCCCACCCTTACCGCTGAACAAAGCCATAATGAGCGGCACACGCGCGCGGATGTTTTTCTGATAAATATCCAGCGAGTTATCGTAGATATTGAACATCGAATTATTCAATTGATAGACGGCCAGCCCGGCGCGCTGTTCCTTGGGCGCCGGTGGAGCGGCTTTGATCACGACTTCCTTCAAAAAGTCGGGGACCGCGGGATCGGCGGCAATAGATGGTGAACCGCAGACGAAGAAAGCCACGGCTGCGACGAGTAAAGCGAATTTGTTTTTCATGGATTGGTTTGATTGCTGATTGGTTTGCCGGATTTGTCGCATACGCGACAGGAACATGGCGATACAATTCTTATCAACTTGGGGACTTTGACGATAGTGATGGTTTATCAACGCAGGAGGGGCACGCTTTCCGAGATGCAGTTTGTCCAAGGTCATTTGGTGAGATGACCCTTGCCGTAGTCCTTGTGCCAGCTTTTGGAAACGTCGTTTCCCTGGAATGCTTTTCCCGAAAATGGAGATTCTGACGTGTAGATCGCCACGAAAAAATTGGAAGCGGCGGCGTTACCGAATTGATAGGTTTTAAGAAATTTCGCAAAGTCGTAGTTCGTGATCGGCCCGGTCACGGCAGCGAACTCGATTTCCTTCGGCTGCTCGAACAAATAGAGGCCGTAACGATCCGAAACCATCGGGATGTGCGGGGCGCGATAGGGCTGCAGAACCGTGGGATTTTTGATTGGCGAATCGCCCGCGGATTCCACGTAACCCGCGCCACGAAGGACGTCGCCCGGAATGTTTCCCACGATCCAATGCCGCACGGGGCTATTCTCTCCGGAAGGAACCGGGTCCGGCCAGGAGCCATTCGCGTTCCCGTCGAAGTCCACCATCATCAGCGTGTAGAATTTTTCCGCGGCGGCTTTCTGCCAGCGGACGATGGGCGCGTCCGAGATGTCCGGTTGCAGGAAAAGATTTCCGCCGGTAACGACGCCGCCGTAATGTCCGCCCGCGACGGCGAACGTCACCTCGAGTGGTGGGTCAGTGCATTCGTAGTTTGCGTGTCGCATTCGCTGCGGCGTCCGGATTCGTTTTGTCATCTTCGTAAATGATCTCCACGAGCCGGCCGAGAATTTTTGGGGTGGGTGGTGGAGTTGTTGGATTGGAAGAAAGTGCCTGAGCTATTTCAACAGGGTATCACGACGCTGGATGGGCCACCTTTTCATCACTTCGACGGCCTCAGCGGCCATTTCCTGCTGCGCGGGCAATTGCCGCGTGTCGATAGTGGCGTGCTCCTCGGCGATGATCTTCGGGACATCGACGCCGAACCGCCCGCCCGGCGGCAACACGGAAAACGCCGCCGCGGATTCCTTGAGCGTCGCCGCGTAAAAGACCTTATCGAGTCGCGCGATGGCGATGGCGGCGACGCATAGGGGCAGGGCTCGCAGGAGGCGTAGAACACGCAGCCGGAGAGATCGGGAGTGCTGAGTTTCTTGTTTGCCGCGCGGATCGCGAGAATCTCGCCGTGCGCCGTCGCGTCCGAGTTTGCCCGCATGGCGCTCGGCCCTTCGCCAATGATCACGCCATCCTTCACGACGACCGCGCCGAAAGGGTCGGTGCCCGGAAGGTATTCGCCGTCTGTGCGATGGCGATGGCGCGCTTCATGAATTTCGCGTCGTAAGGAGCGGGCGCCGGCTTCGATGCGCTGGCGGAACTGGGATTTTCTTCGGCCTTGGATAATGGCGACGCGAAGATCCAGCAAAGCAAGGCGACCGCGAGAGTGAGAGATCGGGTTCTCATAGGTTTTGGGTTGATTGGGGTTTCATGGGTTTGGAATGGGGTGATTGGGATTTTTTACCAGGGCAAGAGTTGCCAAAGCGCGGCGACTTCAAGCGCGAAAAGCACAACGAGAATGGCCACGCCTTTCGGTGTAACGGCAAAGGATGAAGCGTCCGCCGGGAAGAGCCACCAGCCCAACCAGCGGACGAATTCGTGGCGTGTTCGTTCATATCACATCAATTTCCAAAAGATCGCAACCGATAACGCGTAAAGCGCGCAGACAAGGAGTGTGCCTTTCCAATGCACGCTTTTCGGCGCATCCGGCTCTGGCAAGAGCCACCACTTCAGCGTCTTGACGAACAACGGCATCGTCAGATATGTCGTCGCCGCGACGCTGAGGACATTGCCAATGAACATGCCCAGTGAAAAATTCAGGCTCGCAAGCCGTGGATTGAGAAATCGGGCTTCGAGCATCACAATAGGAAAAAGGCCCAGCAGCACCAGCATACCAGCTTTGTATTTCGGCGGGCCGTGACCCGTTTTTGGATCTGTCGGGAACCATCCGGGGAATGCCGTGGCCAGGCGCGTGAGCTGCTCGTGTTCGATGAAAGCTTTGGACTCGCTCAACATCTCCTTGCGTTCCGGAGCGTTCATCCATCCTTCAAGGTGCGAGGCGGAATCGAAGCGCATGATGGTCGTCCAAAATCCTCCCTTCTCGTCCGGCGGCTGGAGGAACGTGCCTTTGTAACCAGGATATTTGGCCTGGGCGGATTGCATGCGCGCTGCCCACTCCCGATAGGTGTCTTCCTTGCCGGATTTGATCTTGGAAAAAATCACCTCGGTCACATTACTGTCGGGACGATCTCCGCTCTCTCCGGTTTGCACGACTTCGCGGAAGTTGCCGCCTTCAAAAAGCGGAACCCCTTCGGCGATGATTTCCACCCGTTCCTTGGATTTCTGCCAGACAACGAGGTCCTCGTTGGATCGAAAATTCAGGATGATTGTCCATTCGTTGCTGTCGGGTCGCGTTGGCGGAATGATGTCGCTGCCGACGAAGCCGGGAAATTTTCCGATGACAAGATCGCTGTGTGCCTTCCAGGCGGTGAATTCGGCGTCCATTCCGGGACGAAGCTTGACAGTGGCGATTAGGACGGCTGCGGCATCCATTTATTTAGCTTCGGCTAGTTGCGCGAAGATGCGGTCGGCGCTGAACGGCAGGCTGTCGAACCGGATGCCGGTGGCGTCGGCGAGGGCGTTGCCGAGGGCCGGGGCAACCGGAATGATCGGTGTCTCGCCGGCGGATTTCGCGCCGAGTGGGCCGTAGGTATCGTAGGTGTCGGCAAAGAAAATCTCGGTGCGGGGAATATCGGCGAAGGCAGAGATGCGGTAGTTGCGGAAGGTCGGATTGATCATTTTTCCGTGGTCGTCGAAGACCATGCGCTCGAACAAACTGCTGCCGATGCCCTGCGCAACCGCCCCCTCGATCTGCCCGCGGCACTGCATGGGGTTGAGGATCGTTCCGGCGTCTGCGGCGTGGACGCTTTGCAGGATGCGAATTTCTCCGGTGATCCGATTCACGGCGATACGAAAGCCATGCACGTTGAAGCAGGTGGTGCGCGGCGACCCGTAAGCTTTGCGCATCACGCTTAGCCGATGCCGCGCGTCGGGCACGGACTCGAACAGCTCGGACAGCGGGATGCTCCGCGAGCCGCATTCCACCGCGCCATCCACGAGGCGGCATTGCTCGAGCGGAGTGGAGGTGAACTCGCTGGCGATCTTGAGCACATTGTCGCGCAGATTTTCGGCGGCGAGGCTCACGGATTTGCAGGACACACTCGTGCCGACGCTGGAAAAGGTGCCCGTATCGTAAGCCGTCTTGTCCGTGTCCGAGATGACGATTTCGATGCGACTAGCGGTGGCATTTAGAATGGATGCGGCCACCTGCCGCATGGACGTGATCGTACCGTTGCCCATCTCCGTGACGCCGTTGGTAAGATAATACGTGCCGTCGGCGCGCAGGTTGATATGGGCCTCGGAGCGCTGTTCCGTAGGCGGGATGCAATCATGCATGTGGATGGCGTGGCCTTTGCCTTCGAGCCATTCATCGCCTTCCGGCTTCGGCTCACCCCGTCCGCTGGACAGCGCCTTTTCGAGAAAATTCATACACTGATCGAGGCCGTAACTTCCCATCTCCGCATCGGAAGGCCCCTCCCAGATGCTGTGCACGGCGTCGCCGGGGACGACGACGTTTTTGCGTTGGAATTCCATGTGGTCCATGCCGAGTTTGCGGGCGA
>WNFQ01003247.1_pt1 | contig 22283 bp, 27 predicted proteins | sample 5400171 | NCBI WGS metagenome assembly WNFQ01 (sample SAMN13153356, study PRJNA577476) | soil metagenome | isolation source: 20 cm soil under Madrone tree | place: USA:California | collected 2016-06-14 | reverse complement strand
GAGATGCAGTGGCCCGCGCCGCCGATCACGGCGCCGCAGTCGACATCGACGTCGACGTCGACGCCGCCGTCGACGGCGCGAGCTCCGGCGCGTGCGACGCGAGGACGTCGCAGTAGACGCGCTCGTAGTCGTCGACCATGCGCACGTCGCTGAACTGCGACTCGCAGACGCGCCGGCAGGTTGCACGATCGATCGTGTCGACCCGGCGCACCGCCTCGATCATCGATGCCTCGTCGTCGCAGACGAAGCCCGTCACCCCGTCTTGCACCACCTCGGGAACCGAGCCGCGCCGGCGCGCGATCACCGGCGTGCCGCAGGCGAGCGCTTCGATCATCACCAATCCGAACGGCTCCGGCCAGTCGATCGGGAAGAGCAGCGCGCGCGCGCCTCCCAGAAACTGCACCTTGTCGTCGGCGCCGATCTCCCCCAGGAACTCGACGTGACCGCCGAGCAGCGGGCGAATCGTTTCCTCGCAGTACGCGCGGTCGACGCGGTCGATCTTCGCGGCGATCTTGAGCGGCAGGCCGGACGCCGCGGCAACGCGAATCGCCGCATCGACGCCTTTCTCCGGAGAGATGCGGCCGAGAAACGCGAGGTAGCCTCCGTCGCCGCGTCCGATCGCGAAGCTCGTGACCGGCAGCCCGTGATGAACGGTCGCGTACCAGTTGGCGGACGCCAACGGCCCGCGCTGCGCGTCGCTGATCGAGACGAGCGGCGCGCTCGGATACGCGGCGAACACGATCGGCAGGTCGGCCATGTCGAGCCGCCCGTGCAGCGTCGTCACGACCGGCGTGTCCGCCAACGCCGTCAACGGCAACCCGATGTAGTCCATGTGATTGTGGATGACGTCGAAGCGCCTCGCGAGCGCGGCGACGCGTTGGATCTGCGCGATGTGGTACGGTAGGGGGTCGACCACGATGGGATCGAGGCGCAGCGCGCGCGAAGCCCCCGCGACGAGACGCGCCCGCGTGACGGAATCGCCGCTCGCGAAGAGCGTGACCTCGTGGCCGCGACGGAGGAGCTCCTCCGTCAGATAGCTGACGATGCGTTCGGTGCCGCCGTAGAGATGGGGAGGAACGCTTTCGTACAGCGGAGCAACTTGCGCGAGGCGCACTCCAGAATCTGCAACGCACGTGCCGGCCGCGCGCGACGCATTTGCGGCGCTGACGCGGCGCTGCGGGTACATTCGTGGGGAACGGCCTTGTAAACGATGACGGGACCGACCGGTCGTGGCGTTTGCGCGCTCCTGCTCGCCGCGTAGCGTTCTCAGCGCTCGATCCTCACGTCGGTCTCACCGAGCTCGGCGTACTGACGCGATCGAGCGCGCGGGTGATCCAGCGGCGATACGACGGCTTCGTCTTCACGCCCTAGAATTTGCGCAAGATCGGCTGAAGGACGAGAACGACCCCATGAACGAAGTGATCGTGCGCGGTCGTGCTGACGGCTTTGCGCAAGACATCTCGGTCGGACCGCATCGGTTGACGGCCGACGAGCCGACGCTATGAGCCGACGGCAGAGGGCGGAGCGGACGGAGGGCCGAACCCGTACGAGCTCCTGCTCGCCGCTCTAGGCTCGTGCACCTCGATGACGGTCGGGCTCTACGCACGGCGCAGGCAGTGGCCGCTCGAGACCGTGACGGTCCGCCTCCGGCACGGAAAGATCCATGCCGCGGACTGCGCCGACTGCGAGACCCGTGAGGGCATGCTCGATCGTATCGAGGTCGATCTCGAGCTCACCGGGGCGCTGACCGACGCCCAGCGAGCGAAGCTCCTCGAGATCGCCGGGAAGTGTCCCGTCCACCGGACCTTGACCTCGGAGATCGACGTCCGCGCCCATCTGCGCCCATAACCCGATTCAGGCGATGTTCGTCTCGAATTCCGCGCTCTGTGGCGGTGTCGGTACTCCGCGGTCGCACGGTTCACTGCGGCGCCGCCGGGACGCCTTCGAACAACACGCCGAGCCCCTCCGCCATCGTCGGGTGCGCGATGATCGCGTCGCGGAGGAGCGTGTAAGGTAGCCCGCCGAGCATCGCCGTCTGCACGGCGGCCACGACCTCGCCGGCATCGGCGCCGAGCATCGTGAAGCCGAGGATCCGGTCTCCCGCCTCCTCGACGAGCACCTTCATGAGGCCGGTCGTCTCGCCGGTGGTGTGGGCACGAAGCACGGTACTGATCGGCAGGGTGGCGACCCGCACGGCGACCCCGCGCTGGCGCGCCTCCGCTTCGGTCATGCCGACGCGCGCCAATGGCGGGTCGGTGAACAAGCAGAACGGGACGAGGCGGTCGCGCGTGCTGCGATTGCCGCCCGCCAGGTTGCTGCGGATGATCCGATAGTCGTCGACGGACGCGTGGGTGAACTGCGGGCTGCCGGCACATTCGCCGATCGCCCACACACCCCCCGCGGTGGTTTCGAGGCGGTCGTTCACCTTCACGTAGCCGCGCGCGTCCAACTCGACGCCGGCGACGTCGAGCCCGATGTCGGCGGTGTTGGGCGTGCGTCCGGTCGCGACCAGGAGATCCGAGGCTTCGATGGTGCGCTCACCTGCCGGCGTCCGCACGCGCAGCCGGACTTGCTCTCCGGATCGTCCCTCGACCCCTCGCACCTCGGCGCCGATGACGACGTCGATCCCGTCCGCGCCGAGCATGCGCTGGACCTCGCCGGCGACGTCCGGATCCTCGCGCTCGACGAGCCGCGATGCCTGCGCGATGACCGTCACGCGGCTTCCGAAACGCCGGTACGCCTGGGCGAACTCGAGACCAACGTACCCTCCACCGAGAACGACGAGATGCTCGGGCGCGTAGTCGAGCTCGAGCAGCTCGATGTTCGTGAGCGGCCGCGAATCGGTCAGGCCGGGAATCGGCGGCATCGTCGCGCGCGTGCCGAGGTTCAGGAAGACGCGATCGCCGGCGAGCACGCGCGTCCCGCCGTCGTTCAAGCGCACCTCGAGGGTCTTCGGCGCGGTGAAACGTCCCGTCCCCATGATCAAGTCGGTGCCACTCGCCTCGTAGCGCTCGAGGTGCGCGGCGACCTCGGCTGCGACCATGTCGCGTTTCCGTTGCCGCACGCGCCGCATGTCGATCTTCGTCGGGCCGGTCACCATCCCGAAGTCCGCCGCGCGGTGGACGAGGTCCGCAACCTTGGCGCTCCAGATCTCGTTCTTGCTCGGCATGCAGTTGATGTTGGGGCACGAGCCGCCGATCCACCGCCGTTCGACGACGGCGGTCCGATGCCCGGCCGCGCCCATGTCCCAGGCGAGGAGCTTTCCGCCCGCGCCGCTTCCCAGGATGAGGATCTCGTATTGGTCAGTCGCCATGACATCCTCCTGATGCGCCCGCTATCGGAGCTCTATTGAAAGGCCGGAATCACTTTCGAGGCAAACAGCTCGAGATTCAGTCAGTTCATGACGGTCAACTGCTCCACCTTCTGCTGATCCAGCCAGCACGCGTGAACGCCGAAAGGCACTCGCTGCGGCAGGTGAAGGCGGGCGATCTGCTCCATGGACTGGGCGTGGAGGATGAGCAGCTCTGCTTCCGAACCTGTCATCAGCAGGTCGAGCAGATAGCCGTCGTCTTCCGAGGAAGCGTCGGCCTTCAGAACGAAGAGCGGCTCGCCCCCGAAGAAGTCTCCGTAGTCGAAGTATGCGACCTCTCGCTCGTTGATCAGGTCGTACTTGAGCGCGCCCTTACCCATGTAGCCGGCTCTCTCCTCATCGAGGAGATATGCGTACCTGCTCTCCGCTCCCACGTACCCCAGGTTCAGGCTCGGTCTTTCGTAGCCGTGGTCGAGTAGCTGGCGTTTTTCGATGACCTTGCCGCTCTCGAGATCGAGAACGAACTTGTGGAGCTTCGCCGGCGGCTCTTCCGGCGTGTGGATTGGCAGGTCGGAGGGATACGAGGAGAAGATCGGGGCGTAGAGAACGATCTCGCTGCCGCCGCCCGGACCGCGCCGCTCCCAGCCATTCACGACGTGCCAAATGCTCCCGGCCATCCCAGCGTCGAACCAGCGCACGGTGTCGCCGTTTCGGAACGAGCGAGGCAGGACCCCCCAACGGAATTGATAGCTCGGGTCAAAGAAGAAACAGCTGCCGGTCTCGCCCGCCATGAGCCTCTGGTCGATGCGGATCGAGATGTCAGGGAAGACGAGGTAATTCTCCGTCAAATAGAAGTCGTGCAGGTAGCCCATTCGCCCCGTCTCTGCGGTCTGCTCGTGGACGGCGGCTTGCCTGTGAAGCGCGCCCTGCGTGATGTGCCCGGCGAGGATCCTCCCGGTGGAGTCGGCGCTGAGGTTGTAGAAGTCGCCGGTCGATGGATCGACCCTCGGATGAGCGGAGAACGGTCCCTGCCATCGGCCGCCCCAATTCTCGAGGCGACCGCGCCCGTCGAGGACGAGTCGTCCGCCTTCGCGACGCGCATTCAGAACGAATGCATACCCACTCTCCTGAAGGCAATACAGCGCGCCATGATGGTACTGGATGGATGTCGAGCCCGGCACCGTCTCCAATGACGAGAGGTTGGGAATCGCTCCTTTTCGCTTCTTCTCCTCGACGAGCTTGATCTTGTCGATGCCTGCTCGACCGCCTCCTGCGACGTCGCTGAACTCGACGAAGACCTCACGGCCAGCCTGCTGCTCGAATAGAAAGCGGGGCGTCCGCACGTAGGTGTTCGAGTACGTGGCTTCGCCGTTCAGGATCTGGATCTGATGGAGCATGCCCGCGCCGTTGAACACGTGATACCGAACGTGGGTTCGGTCGAACTGCGGATTCGTGCCATTGCGGATGTAGAGCCCCTCGAGATCCCTCGGGATCGTGCCCGTCACCCGAACCGGGGCGTGACTAAGCTCGTTGCGAACAGGTCTGAACCCAGCGTGGTTGTAGACGCTCGCTCGATTGAACCGCTCGACGTCGAGGGCGCGCTCGATTCGCTCGTCTTCTTCTCCGAAGATCGATGCGGGTGAAGCGATCTCAGTCGTCATTGCGAACCACTCCTCTCACCTACGGAAGCGTGCCAGTCTCATTGCGCGCCCTGGTGTGCTTCGAGCCGAGCGCGGAGCCTCGGGAACAGGTCTAGGGCGTTGCCGCGCGAGATCTTCTGCTTTGCTGCGGCGTCGAAGAGGTCCGTCGCGACGAGGCTCGAGCGTGCCGGTGCGATGGTCGTGTCGGGCATCATCGGAAAGTCGAAGCCGACGAGGAGCTTGTCAGCCGGGATGAATGCCTCGATGGCGCGCAGCGATGGTGCACTCGTCGAGGCGGTGAGGTCGTAGTGGAACGACGTGAGTCCCGCCGTGATCTCCTCGCTGGTCAGGGGGGGCAGGCTGGAGTTCATCCCGAAGATCGGTTGCAGGATGCTCAGACGTCCCGACAGGTACGGGATGGTGCCGCCTCCGTGTGTCGAGATGATGTTCATGGCGGAGTACTTCGTCTTGGCGCCGGTCAATACCATGTTCGCCACCATGCGGGTGGATTCGAACATGAACTCCATGAGCGCCACGTTCATCCCGAGCACGTTGGGATCGAAGTTCGGGGGTAGGCCGGGGTGGGCGAACAGCGTGGTGGATCTGCGGTTCATCTCGGCGAACCACGGATCGAACGAAGCATGTCCCAGGTAGCGACCACCGAAGCTGGCGGTGGCCGAGACACCGTCGAGCTCCAGCACGTCCAGCGCGTACGCCGTCTCTTCCACTGCTGCATCCACGTTGTCCATTGGAACGACCGCGAACGCCCCGAAACGAGTCGGCTGCTGCGCAACGATCTCCGCGAACTCTTCGTTCATCCGACGCGCCAGCGATCTTGCCGCTGCACCTTCGAGGAACGCGGTCGCGCCCGGCCAGGAGAGGATTGACGACGCAATGCCGTGCGAGTCCATCACCTCGAGGTGGCGTCCGACCGACCACTTGGGCAGGATCCCGCCGGCGAACTTGATGGCATCGCTGGGCGCCTGGGTCGCCTTGACGTACGCGGCGATCCACGACGGGAGGAACGCGTGCGCGTGCACATCGATCATCGTCGCGAACGATGCGCCTCCAAGTCCGGTCGTCTCACCGGTCGCACCCGGTACTGGGATGGCAGTACCCATGACGGACTCAGGCCGTGATCATCTCGACGAGCTTTGGGTCGAGCGGACCGATCTCCTCGGGGGTCACGCCGTCGACCTCGTGACGTCGCGCAGCACCGCCGCAAGCGCGCGCGCGGGCTCGGCGGGCGCCGTCGTGGCGCGCCACGCGACGTGGCCGTCGGGGCGGACCAGGAGCGCGCCGCCCGGCTCGAGATCGAACGGCGCGCCTGGTGCGACCTCGTGCGCGTTCGCCGCGCGCCACGGGTCGGGCCTGCCGGCGACGAGCAGCACGAAGTCGCGGCCGAAGAGATCGAGCGACGAGATGCGCGCGCCGTCGCGCGTGAGCCAGACGTGCGGTGCGCGCGCGCCGGGACTTGCGCTTGGCAGGTACCTCCCCGCGGAGCTCGGCGGCGCGGGCGCGCCGTCGGGCACGAGCGCGCCCGCCTCGTAGCGAAAGCCGAGATCTATGCCCGGCGCGCCGAAGTGCGCGCGGTTGACCTCGACGTCGGCGCGGAGCTGCGCAAGCACCGCGGGCACGTCGGGGCCCCCCGCGTCGAGCGCGGCTATCGCAGCGCGCGCGCCCGGACCCACCGCGCTGCCGCCGCGCATGGCGTTGTGCACGCTGAAGTCGGAGTTTGCCTGCGCCACGGGCCGGCGCTCCTCCTCGTAGGTGTCGAGCAGCGCGTCGGCGGACACGCCCGAGAGCACGCGCGCGAGCTTCCAGGCCAGGTTGTGCACGTCCTGGATGCCCGTGTTCATGCCGAGGCCCCCCGTCGGCGGGAAACGGTGCGCGGCGTCGCCCGCGAGCAACACGGGCCCGTGTCGGTAGCGCTCCGCGATCTGTGCCGTCATGCGCCACGGCCGGATGCTCTTAACGTCGAGCTCAACGTCCGGATCGCCGATCGCGATCCGGATCGTGCGCACGAGGTCGTCCTCGCAGGGCGTCTCGGCGCCCTCGGCGATGGCGACGTGGAAGACCCAGCGCGTCGCGCCGTCGAGCGCGATGAACGTGCCAGGCGCCGCCCCGTTCATCACCCAGTAGAGGAGCGCCGGCCGCGCCTCGAAGCGCGCGGAGAGATCCGCGTGGAAGTACGTGCCGACCACGGTCGCGATCTCGGGCAGGCCGTTCATGCCGATGCCGAGCTGACGGCGGATGCCGCTCGATGCGCCGTCGGCGGCGATCGCAAAGCGCGCGCGCAGCGTCTCGACGGCGCCATCCGCGGCGCGCAGCCGCGCGCTGACGCCGTCGGCGCGGGGCTCGAGCGCCACGAGCTCGGTAGAGAACCGCAGGCGCCCGCGGCGCGACGCACTCGCGGCCAGCAAGATCGCTTCGACGCGGTCCTGCGCGCAGCTCACCGTGCGCGTCGGGCTCGAATCTTCCGCCGGCGGGCACGCGTCGAGCCGGGCGAGCTCCTCGCCCGCGAGCGAGCGCACCCAACGCACGTGACTCATGGCGCGCGGTGGCAGCGCGGCGGCGCGCACCGCGGCATCTACGCCGAGCGCGCGGAAGATCTCCATGGTGCGCGTGTTGGCGATGTGCGCCTTGGGGTGGTCCGTGGTCGTGGCGTTGCGCTCGACGAGCAGTGAGTCGACGCCGTGCTCCGAAAGCAGGAGCGACGCGGCCAGGCCGACCGGGCCGCCGCCGACGATCAGCACTGGCACGTCGTGCTCAGGCATGGGGCGCCACCCGATTGCGCAGCGCGGCGAGCCCGGCGATGCCCACCTCGACCACGTCGCCGGGCTTCAGGAAGATACCGGTGAACAGCTCGACCACGCGCGACGCGCAACCGCCGTCGATCCAGTCCGCGTAGCCGGTGAGCACCGCGTGACACGCGGCACGGGGGGCGAGCTCCCCCGCGCCTGGTTCGGTTCCGACGGCGGACGGCGTCATGCCGAGCCCTGCTTGATCAGCTCGGAGACCGGGTCGCCGCGCCGCAAGCGCTCGAGCAGCCGATCGGGGTCGAACTCGATGCCGATCGGGTTCTCCTCGAACGCGCCCGAGCGAAAGAAAGCCTCGAGCTCCGCCGCACTCGCGAAGTTGTCGATCTGCAGCTCGATCTGGTTACAGTCCGGGTCGCGGTAGTAGAGCGACGTGGTCGGCCCGTGGTTGATCCTCCAGTAGGGCGTGATGCCGAGCCCCTTCAGGCGCTCGTAGGTGCCGAGCAGATCTCCGAGCGACGCGTACGTGAACGCTACGTGCTCGACCCCGCAGGCGTTGGGCGCGGGCTGCTCGGTCGCCTTCCGGTCGACGAACGCGACGCGGTGGTGCTCGCCGTCGTAGGTCTCGAAAGCGATGAACGGGTTCTCGAACACGACCCGGGCTTCCAGCACGGTGCGGTACCAGTCGCGCATCTCGGCCAGGCGGCCGGTGCGGAAGACGACGTGCGCGAGCTTGATCGGAGCGGCCATGGGCTCGACTTCTAGCCGACATGTTGATTCCAAGTCAATGACTAGAAGTCGACTTCTGTCTCGGCCGCGGATATAATCCGCCGCGCATGGCCGAAATCGCACAACTCGATGCCCGTCAGGTCCGCGCCGCGGAGGCGCGCGGCCGTCTGCTCGCCGCCGCAGTGAAGCAGTTCTCCGAGCGCCCCTACGACGTGGTCGCGGTCGCCGACATCACCGGCGCCGCGGGAACGGCGCACGGCTCGCTCTTTCATCACTTCAGCAGCAAGCGCGGCATCTACCTCGCGGCGATGGAGGAGATCGCGGCGCAGCTCCGCTCGCGACGCAGCCAGAACCGCGACGCTCCCGGCGTCGGTCGACTGCGCGCCGAGTTCGAGGCGCACTTCGGCGCGATCGCGGAGCACCCAGGACTGTTCGTGAGCTTGATGCGCGGTGGCATCGGCGCCGATGCCGAGGCGCAGGCGGTCTTCGAACGGGACCGCTGGCACGCGATCGAGATCATGGCCGGCCACCTCGGCCTCGACTTCGAGAATCCCACGGTGCGCATTGCGCTGCGCGGCGCGATCGGCGGCGCGGACCACGGGGTGCTGGCCTGGCTCGAGCACGGCCGCCCCTTCCCCCCCGCTCGCCTGGTCGACGGGTTCCTCACGGCGCTCGCGGGAACGCTCGATTCGATCGCCGTGCTCGACCCCGCCGTCGACGTCTCCCGCGCACGCGCGGCGCTGCGGCCGGGCCCGGGACCGCGGCGCAGACGCAGCCGCGGCTGAGCGGCGTCGCAAGTCTAACCCACCGCCACTGTCCCCGACGGTCTCAGCGTGCGGCCTCGACGGCGTGAAACCCCGTGACGCGCGAAGGGGTAACAGGTGACATGAACGGCCTTTATGACGTCGACGACGGCGATGTCCTCGGCAAGGCGCACCGGATTATGGAACGGCACGAGCATCACGCCGGTCGCGATGCGAATGCGGCTCGTGCGAGCGGCGATCGCGGTAGCGGCGGTCATGAGTGACGGGAGGTACCCGTCGTCGATGAAGTGGTGCTCCGAGAGCCACACGTCGTCGAAGCCGTTCTGCCCAGCCACGCGATCTGATCGAGAATCTCCCGATAGAGCCGGTCGGAGGGTTGGCGCCACTCCGGCGGATGGCGGAAGTCGTACCAGAGACCGAAGCGGACTCAGCGAGTCTCGTGACTCATGCCATTCCTCGACCTACACCTGGGCCAGGCCGCCATCGACCTGCAGGTCGATGCCGGTGATGAAGCTGCTGTCGTCGGACGCGAGGAAGAGGACCGCCGAGGCCAGCTCCTCGGGGCGTCCGATGCGATGGAGCGGCGTCTGCTCCGCGAACGCGGCTTTCGCCGCGTCGGCCTGCCGTGCGCTCGTGAACTGTCCGTCGATGATCGGCGTGTCGGTGGCGCCGGGGCTCACGACGTTCACGCGAATGCCGCGGTCCTTCAGCTCCGCGGCCCACGTCCGCGCGAACGAGCGCACACCGGCTTTGGTGGCGCCGTAGACGCCGTGCCCGGGAAGCCCCATCACGCCGACCACCGACGAGTTGAGGACGATCGCGCCGCCGTTCTTCATCAGCGGCAGCGCTTTCTGCACGCTGAAGAGCAGGCCGCGCAAGTTGATGCCGACGGTCTTGTCGAAATGCTCGGGCGTGACCTCGTCGATCGGCACGAGCTCGACGAAGCCGGCGTTGGCGAAGACAATGTCCACCACCCCGCGTTCCTTCGCGACGGTCTCGTAGAGCCGGTCGAGGTCATCGAGATTCGCGGCGTCGCCCTGCACGGTCGTCACGTTGCGGCCGATCTCTCTTTTCGCCCGGTCGAGCTCCGATTGGCGGCGGCCGGTGATGAAGACGTGCGCGCCCTCGGCGACGAACCGCTGGGCGGTGGCGAGGCCGATGCCGCTGCTGCCGCCGGTGATCACGGCGACCTTGTTCTGCAATTTCATGGTGCACCCCCCTTGGTTGATACGGAGGATGATCCCTGCGCCGCGTGTGCGCTAGACGAGCGCGCCGCATAAGACTTACACCCGGACTGCATGAGTGATCGCCTGCAGGAGCTGAGCGCTTTCGTACGTGCCGCGGAGACCGGCAGCTTCTCGCGCGTCGCGCGCGAGCTCCGGGTCTCCCAGCCGTCGGTATCGCGCATGATCGCGAGCCTGGAGGCTCGACTCGGGGTCAAGGTGCTCCTGCGCACCACGCGCCGAGTGACACCGACGGATGCCGGCAGCGTCCTGCTCGAGCGCGCGCGTCAAATTTTGGGCGATCTAGACGAGGCCGAGAATGCGGCCAGAGGCGTCGACAGTCTGCACGGCACGTTACGCGTCGCGATGTCGGGCGCATTCGGGACCCGCGAGGTCATCCCGCATCTGCCGGCGTTCATGGTGCAGCATCCGCAGCTGCGGATCGATTTGCAGATATCCGACCGCCGAGAGGACCTCGTCGCTGAGGGCGTGGACATGGCGCTGCGACTCGGATCTCTCGAGGACTCCGGGTTCGGTGCGCGTCTCCTGGGCAAGGCTCCACGTCTCGTCGTTGCGGCGCCCGCGTATTTGGCCCGGAAAGGCACGCCAAAGACGGCCGCTGAGCTCTCCAAACACGATTGCATCCTTGGTCCGGGCCACTCGGGTCGAAGCGGCTGGAGGTTCACGCGGTCGGGGCGGACGACGTCGGTCGCCGTCGAGGGTCGGATACAGGTCGCGACCGCTGACGGCGTGATCGCGTGCGCCAAAGCAGGGCTCGGAGTCGCTGTGGCGTCTCGATGGATGTGCATGGCCGAATTGGCGGTCGGCGAGCTCGTCGCCATTCTCGCTGACGATCGACTCGACCCGGTCGAGCTTCACGCCGTGTACCCGAGTGGTCGGCGACCGTCGCTCAAGGTACGAACGTTTTGCGACTACCTCGCCGCCACGCTGCGCGCGGATGAGAGTGCAGGCGGGAGTCGAGCCGCCCGACGGTGACCACCGAGAGGCACGACACGCTTAGTTGCCCCCATCCGGCCGGGTTTTCCTAGATCAGGACGGCAGGGTAGCGTGTAGCGATGCGTCCGACGCGAACTTCGATCGTCGCGCTCGTCGCCATGATGACGTTGGTGCCGGGGCTCGCGGCCGCGAACCCGCCGGGCGTCGTGAGAGAGTCCGGCAGGACCGCTGGTTACGCCGTCCGCGACAGCGTGCTGACGGTCGGCCGAACCATTGGCGCCTTCTTCGCGCACGGGCCGCGCACGGCGAAATACACGTGGAAGGCCAACGCCGCGCTCACCAAGGCCAACGCGCACGCGGGCGGGGCCCGCGTCAGGTACGAAGCGCACGACGAGCGGTAGCGCGCCCGTCGATCAGGGCAGGAAGAACGTCCCCGGGATCTGCACCTCGCCGATCGAGTGCCACCCCGAGAACCCGGCATCGCAGCTCGCGACGTCGGTGCACGGGTCGCCGTAGAAGCAATGCATCACCAGCGTCTGCTGCGCGAGGTTCGTCGGGTCGCCGAGGGCGTCGGTGATGCCGCACCAGAGAAAGCGCGCGTCGGCGTCGCCGATCAGCACGTTGCCGGAGACGGTCGCGCGCTCGGTGTCGAGGCTGATCGCCCAGCGCTCGGTGCCGACGTCCTTGTTGACGAGGATCGTGGTGCCGTCGGGCGTGAAGCGCACCGGCGACTTCGCGTGCGCCGACGTCGCGAGCGCCATCACCACACCCAGCGCGACGAGCAGCCGTGTCATTCCCCCTCCTCCGCCGCCCGCCCGCAGCTATCCGCGGTGGGCGCTCCGCAGCGCGCGGGCGGTCTCGCGACGCGCCTCGCGCTCCTTGATCGTCTGTCGTTTGTCGTACTGCCGCTTGCCGTGCGCGAGCCCGAGCTCGACCTTGGCGCGGCCGCGGGCGTTGAAATAGAGGCGAAGCGGAATCAGCGTCAAGCCTTTTTCACGCAGCTTGCCCATCAGCCGGTCGAGCTCGCGGCGATGCATGAGGAGCTTCCGGCTGCGCGTCGCCTCGTGGTTCTGGCGCGACGCCGGATCGTACGGGCTGATGTGCACGTTCATCAGCACGAGCTCGCTGCCGTGGAAGCGCGCGAAGCTGTCCTTCAAATTGGCGCGGCCGTCGCGCAGCGACTTCACCTCGCTGCCGGTCAGCACGAGCCCCGCCTCGAACGTCTCGTCGACGAAGTAGTCGTGCCGCGCCTTGCGATTGATCGCGATGTTGCGCGGCTCAGTCATTGCACCTCGCACCGGCTGCGCCCGCCGTAGTAGTCGCGCCGATCGCAGCAGCAGCGCCCGCGGCGTCAACGGCACCCGCGGCGTTCACGAACCTCAGCAGCCGCACCGCACCGCAACGCGACCGACGAGCTACGCCGCCTCGATGGCGACGCCGTTCTTCTTGCGGATGCGGTTCTCCGTGTCGACGAGCACGACCTCCGGTGCGTGACACTGCACCTCGGCCTGGTCGAGCCAGGTGAAGCTCGCGATGATGAGGAGGTCGCCGCGATGCACGCGCCGCGCCGCCGAGCCGTTCACGCAGATCGTCCCCGAGTCGCGCGCGCCGGGGATGACGTAGGTCTCGAAGCGCTCGCCGTTGTTGACGTTCCACACGTGCACGAGCTCGTGCGGGATCATGTTCGCCGCTTCCATCAGGCCGACGTCGACGGTGATGCTGCCGTCGTAGTTCAGATCGGCGTCGGTCACGGTGGCGCGGTGAATCTTCGACTTCAGCATGTTGCGCATCATGCGCTTCTCCTCTCGCAAGTGATGACGGGGACGGTGAGCACGCGATTGTCGATCAGACGGGTCGGGCCGATCCACACGGCGAGCGCGAGCAGCGCCCGGCCAGCGACGTCGCCTGCCGTCGTCTCGTCAGGGTCTCGGGATGCACGGCGGCGACGTACTCGACGCGCGCGCGCGGCTCGCGCGCCAGCTCCGCCGACGCGGCCGCGACGATCGCCGCCGCGTCGCGTTCGCCGGCCGCGACGCACTCCTCGGCGGCGCCGAGCGCGCGCGCCAAGCACGTCGCGGCGGCGCGCTCGTCGCGGTCGAGGTGGCGGTTCCGGGAGCTCATCGCCAGCCCGTCCGCCTCGCGAACGATCGGCGCGCCGACGACGTCGATGTCGAGGTGCAGGTCGCGCACCATGCGCCGGATCAGCGCGAGCTGCTGGTAGTCCTTCTCGCCGAACACCGCCACGTGCGGCTGCACGATGTTCAAGAGCTTCAACACCACCGTCGCGACGCCGCGGAAGTGGCCGGGCCGATGCGCGCCGCAGAGCGGCTCCGACAGGCGATCCACCGTGACCGCCGTCTCCGCGGCGTCGGGATACATCTCCTTGGCGTCGGGCGCGAAGAGCACGTCCACGCCAGCGGCCGCGAGGAGGCCGCCGTCGTGCTCGAGGTCGCGTGGGTAGCGCGCGAAGTCATCGGCACGGTCGAACTGCATCGGGTTCACGAAGACCGATGTGACGACGACATCGGCGTGCCGCCGCGCAATCTCGACGAGCGAGAGGTGGCCGTCGTGGAGCGCGCCCATCGTCGGGACGAGGGCGATGCGCGCACCGTCGCGCCGCCGCGCTTCGCGGCTCCACGCTTGCATCGCGCTCACCTGCTCGATCGCTCGCATAGTCGCCTTTCCGCTCCGCTCACCCGACGGCGCGGCGGCGACGCGAACGTCCCGGCGCGCCGCCGATCGATGTCGGCGGGCCGTGCTCGAGCGGGGGCGTCGGGATGGCGTCGATGGCCGGGGCCGGCGTGACGTCGATCGTCGCGACGCTCGGCTGTTCGGCACGCAAGAGGAACGAGTGCGCGTCGTCGGGGAAGACGCCGCCCCGCACCTCGCCGGTATACTCGGCGATCGCCTCGACGGCGGCGCGGCCGAGGTCGGCATAGCGCTTGGCAAATTTCGGCGCGAAGTCTCCGAAGAGGCCGAGCACGTCGTGCAGCACGAGGATCTGGCCGTCGCAGTGGCGGCCGGCGCCGATCCCGATCGTCGGGATGTCGATCTGCGCCGTGATCTCCGCCGCGAGGTCGAGCGGAATGCCCTCGAGGACGACGGCGAACGCACCGGCGTCGGCGACGGCGTGCGCATCGGCGATGACGCGCTCGCGCTCGCCGGGCCCCTGTCCGCGACGGCGTCCCTGTACGCGATGCCCGCCCATGCGGTGCACCGACTGCGGCGTGAGGCCGACGTGGCCCATGACCGGAATGTCGACGGCCGCGAGCGCGGCGATCGTGTCGGCCATCGCGATCCCGCCCTCGAGCTTCACGGCCTCGGCCCCGCCCTCCTTGATCAGGCGGCCGGCATTGCGAAGCGCGTCCTGCACGCTCACCTGGTACGTGAGGAACGGCAGGTCGGCGACGAGGAGCGCGCGGCGGCGCGCGCGCGCCACCATGCGACAGTGGTAGATCGTCTCCTCGAGCGTGACCGGGAGCGTCGTCTCGAGGCCCTGCACGACCATGCCGAGCGAGTCGCCGACCAGGATGACGTCGACGCCGGCGGCGTCGACGATGCGCCCGAAGGAGAAGTCGTACGCGGTGAGCGCCGTGATCTTCGTTCCCGCGTCCTTCATCCGCTGAAGGTCGGGCACCGTGATCTTTCGCTCCATGAAAAAAGCCTCCCGGACCGATCCGGAAGGCTTCGGACGTCGCTCGCACGTCGCCGCCCCGCCGCTCGCGTGCCGCGATGGCCGCTACGTCGGCCTCGCCGCGAGTCGTCGGTGCGCCGTGCTTCGGCGCCCCTCGCGCTCCGTCTCGGTCCCTCTCGCCGGCGTCCGCCGGCTACTGAGATCCAAGCGGTATGTAGTGCTGCACTCCCTGCTTCACGCCCCGAATCTCGCGGATCAGGTCAGCGAGGTCGCTGCCCTGCTCGACGAAGTCGATCGCCGAGCAGTTGACCACGAGAAGCGGTGCTTCCGAATACTCGTCAAAGAACTTCCGGTACGCTTCGATCAGCCCTTCGAGATACTGCGGAGTGATGCGCCGCTCGAAGTCCCGGTTACGCTTCCGTAAGCGACGTAACAATACCTCAGGCCGCGCCTCTAAGTAAATGACGAGGTCCGGCGCCGCGACGGGATCGGCGAGGAGCCCCTGGACCTCCCTATAGAGGACCAGCTCGTCGCCGGCGAGGTTCATCTCGGCGAAAATCCGGTCCTTCGCGAAGAGGTAGTCGGCGACGGCGCCGCGGTCGCGCGGCGTCGCCGCGAGACTCCGCTGCTGGCGATAGCGGGTCAGCAGGAAGGCGAGCTGCGTCTGCAGGCTCCAGCGCGGCGGGTCGTCGTAGAAGCGGCCGAGGAACGGGTTGGTGTCGGCCAACTCCTCGATCAGCGTACACTCGAACGCGTCGGCGAGGCGGCGCGCGAGACTCGTCTTGCCGACGCCGATCGGCCCCTCGACGGCAATGTACCGCCGCTCCACAGGAGGCGGGTAACATGGCTCTCTCGGAGTGTCGAGCGTCCTGCGCCCCTGAACCAGAACGCCCCCGGCCGTGCCGGGCCGGGGGGATGCTGCCGTAGGTCTGTTCTCCAGCGGCACTCGGACCTACGACCACTCAGCCGCTCATCGCTTCTAGATCGCGTCGGGGCCGCGCTCTCCAGTGCGGATACGAATCACGTCGTCCACAGACGCGACGAAGATCTTGCCGTCGCCGATCTTGCCGGTCTTCGCCGCGGCGATGATCGCGTCCGTGATCGCGCCGACCTGGTCTTCGGCGGCGAGGATCGTCACCTGAACCTTGGGCAGGAAATCGACGACGTACTCGGCGCCGCGGTAGAGCTCGGAGTGGCCTTTCTGGCGCCCGAAGCCCTTCACCTCGGTGACGGTGAGGCCCTTCACCCCGAGGGCAGCGAGTTTCGTCTTCACCTCGTCCAGTGCAAACGGTTTGATGATCGCGTCGATACGTTTCATGAGCGCTTCTCCCGTAGTTGGCGGGCCATTCCCGCCTGGGAGCGCGCCGCTTTCACGGCACGCGGTTTCAATTGCCGCTCGTGCGCCACAGCGTCCACCCGCAGGCGATCGCGGCGCCGGCGACCACGGGCATCAGCGGCGCGTGTACGAAGCCAACGAGCATGATGACGCTGGTGAGTGCTGCGGCGACGATCAGATTCCTGTTCACCTCCGTTCGCACCGTGATCACGCGACCATCTTCGAGCCGGTGTGGATCGCGAAGTCCGGATATCCGAGCGTGCCCATCTCGGGCCCGTCGAGACCTTCCATCTCCGTCTCGGCGCTGACGCGGATCGGCGTGATCAGGTTGCTCACCTTGAACCACGCGTACGCCATCGTGAAAGCGAAGACCGCGAGCACGATGCAGTCGATCCCCTGCATGAAGAACTGCGACCAGTCGCCGTAGAGGAGTCCGCGGACGCCGTCGGAGCCGTACGCCTTCACCATCTCGTCGCGCACGACACCGTTCCAGCCCGCGCCGTACTCGCCGGTCGCGAAGATGCCGACGGAAAGCACGCCCCAGAGGCCGTTGACGCCGTGCACCGAGATCGCGCCCACGCAGTCGTCGACGCCGCGCGCTTCGAAGAAGAACACGCTGTAGACGACCAGCACGCCCGCGATGGCGCCGATGATTCCCGCGCCGATCGGATTGACGAACGCGCACGGTGCCGTGATCGCGACGAGACCGGCGAGCATGCCATTGCACAGCATCGTCGGGTCGGGCTTGAGACCCTTCAGCTGCAGCGTGACATGCGCGCCGATCGCGGCGGTGATGCTGGCGAGCATCGTGTTGACGACGATGAAGCTGATGCGAAGATCGGTACCGGCGAGCGTCGAGCCGGGATTGAACCCGAACCAGCCGAAGGCGAGGATGAAGGTCCCGAGGACGACCATCGGTACGTCGTGCCCGGGTAGCGCCTGCGGCTTGCCGTGCACGTACTTGCCGATCCGTGGCCCGATGACCATCGCACCGGCGAGGCCGATGACTCCGCCCATGCCATGCACCACGCCCGACCCGGCGAAGTCGACCGCGCCGTGTCCGAGCCCCCAGTTGACGCCGCCCTGGGCGAGCCAGCCGCCGCCCCAGACCCAGTTGGCGTAGATACAGTACGGCAGCGCCACCCAGAGGCCGTAGAGGAAGAAATTGTTCCACGCCCAACGCTCGGCCATCGCGCCCGTCGGGATCGTCGCGGTCGTGTCCATGAAGACCATCATGAAGAAGAAGAGCGTCATCACGCTGACGTCGTTCACGACGCCGGTGAGGAAGAAGCCCTTGGTGCCGAGGATGCCGTAGGTGAAGGCGCCGGTCGCGGCACCGGCTGCGTCGACGGCGGCGCCGATGCCGACGCCGCTGTTCAAGACCGCCGTCCCCGGTCCGAGCGACGAGTACCATCCCGGCGCGACCGGACCGTTGAACCAGTTGCCCCAGCCGATCGCGAAGCCGTACGTCCAGAAGGCGAGGCAACCGAGCGGGTAGATCATGAAGTTCATCGCCGACGTATGCGCGGCGTTCTTCGCGCGGCAGAGGCCGGTCTCGACGAACATGAAGCCCGCCTGCATGAACATGACGAGGAAGCCGGTGACGAGCGCCCACACCATGTTGATCGAGAAGAGGTTGTGCGCGACGCGGTCGTAGAGATCAGGCAACGTGAGCGTTCCGGGCGTGTCGCCCTTGCCATCGCCCGCCGGCGCCGCCCATACGCCCGCGCCGGCGCCCGTCGGATCCGGCCATACGGGCTTGGCAGGATCGGCGTTCGTCCCGGAGAAGTACGCCGGCAGTTGCGGCGCTGATGCGGGCGCGGCAGCCGGAGCCTCGTCGGCGGCGACCGGCGTCACCCCGAGCGCCATCACGGTGATGAGCAGCGCGAGCGCTCCTCCCATCCATCGAGTCATCGTTCTCATCAGCGAAGCCCTCCTTGATCGTCGTCGTTGAGGATCCATTACACAGCCTGCTCGCCGCGCTCTCCTGTACGGATGCGCAGCGCGTCCTGTACCGGCACGACACAGATCTTGCCGTCGCCGATCTGCCCCGTGCGCGCCGCGCCCTTCACCGCCTCCGCCACTTGCGACGCCTTTGCGTCGGTCGTCAGCACCTCGATCTTTATTTTTGGTACGAAGCTCACCGCATACTCTGACCCGCGGTACAGCTCGCCGTGGCCCTTTTGCCGGCCGAAGCCGCGGACCTCCGTAACCGTCATGCCGTCGACACCGATCCGGTCGAGCCCGTCGCGCACCGCCTCGAGCCTGTGCGGCTGGATGATCGCCTCGATGATTTTCATCGCGACTCGGCAGCAGCCTTCATCACGCTGATCACGGGATCGGCGGCGCGGACTTCCGACCCGAAGATGTTGGAGATGAGGAAGACCAACGCCAGCAGCGAGGCGACGCCGAGCGCCTTACCGGCGAGCAAGAGATAGCCGTAGCGGCGCCATTCGGGGTCGCGCAGACGGCTGCGCAACCGTCGCATCTTGTCGATCTGTCCACATCGAATGTCGTTCACCCGATCCTCCCGGCATGTGCTTGTTTTTGGATCCCGCAAGCCGCGGCGCCGAGGCCCACTTGCGGTCGTCCGTGAGAGTGCAGCTTCGCTGACAGCAACGGCCATACCGGCCGGCCACGCCGAATCGCCTCCATCGTCCGGTGGAGGCATGCGCGCGCCCCGCGTCGCGAAATACGCCGCGGCAGGCCGACGTGATTCGCGAAATGCACCTGCCGCCGTGGAAAAATCGGCTGCCGTTTTCGTAGGCAGCGCCCGACTGCGACGGCGGCAGCGGCGCGCGAATCCTTGCGGGCGAGCCGACGCTACTCGCGAGGGCTCAGCAGTCCGACTCGGAAGACGTAGCGAGCGAGCGCGACCCGGTCGCGAAGACCGAGCTTCTGAAACACGCTATGCAGGTGGCTCTTGACGGTCGTCTCGGAGATCGAGAGCCGCTCCGCCACCTCCGCGTTGCGCAGCCCGACGGCGACACAGCGGGCGACGGCTTCCTCGCGCGGCGAGAGCCGGACGGTCCGCCGCGGTGGTCGATCCTCCGCCAGCTCCGCTTGCATTCCGGGCGGTATCCAGACCCGTCCGTCGACGGTCGCGCGGATCGCCGCGGTGAGGGTCTCGATCGCGAAGCGCTTCTGCACGACCGCGTGTGCGCCCAGATTGAGCGCGGTGACGACGTCTTCGGTGCGCTCGCTCGCCGTCAACACCACGACGCGCACGACCTGCGCGAGGGACTTGATGTCGTTCAGCAGGCACCGTTCCTCCATTTGCAGGTCGAGGAGCAGAACGTCGCAGGCGACCGAGCCGAGCGTCGGCAGCAGATCGCTCGCGCGCGAAACCTCGGCGACGACCTGAAATCCCGCCCGTAGCCGCAGCAGCGACTTCAGGCCTTGGCGGAAGATCGCGTGATCATCCGCGATGATCAGTCGAATGGAGGTCGTCACGGTGGGTCGTGGGGATCTCGATTTCGAGGTGGGCGCCGGCGCGCTCGCCGGCAATGATGTTCACCACGCCGCCGACCTCGGCGGCGCGCGATGCGATCGACCACGGTGGGGTTGCGTCCGCTTCGAACCCGATCCCGTCGTCGGCAATGGCAACCCGGATATGACCGGACGCATTGCGGGCGTCGAGCGACGCCGAGCGTGCTCCGGCGTGCCGGCACGTGTTGCGGAGACCTTCGAGCATGATCTGGAGCACCCGCTCGCTCGTCGGTCCCGCGGCCGCGAAGTCGGCGCGGATCCGAAACTGCGTCTCGGCCGACGGGGCCGGCGACCGCGGTGACCCGGTGTTCCGAATATCCGCGAGCGAACGAATGAACGCGCGTACCTCGTCGAACTCGCGCGCCACGCCGCCTTGAAGCTCCGTCAACTCGCCCAACGCCTCGTCCGGCCGCGCGTCCAGAAGCAGCTCGCGGCATCCTTGGAGACGCAGGTTCATCCCCGCAAGCGCTTGCACGTAGTCGTCGTGCAGCCGCCGCGCGATCGTGTGGCGCTCCACCATCGTCTCAAGCGCGCGGATCTTCGTCTCCAGGTTCACCCGCTGCTGTCCGAGGAATCCGATCACGTACCCGGTCACGGCGAGGTACGCGGGCCGCATGATGTAGAGCTCTCGCGCGCGCCGCTCCAGAAACAGGATCACCAGTGTGTAGAGGACGACGCTCGACAGCGTCGCCATGACGGTCGCCCGGAAGCCGGAACGGCACCCGACGGCGGTGATTGCGAACGCGAAGAACGCGAGCGCCGGGCTCGTCGCACCTTCGGTCAGGAGGGCAACGACGACAGCGAACAGCATGTCGATCGCGGTGAACGTCGTCGATACGCGCGCCGGGGCGATCCGCCCGCGCCGGATCAACGCATAGGTTGTAATCGCATACGCGAAGTGCAGCGCCAGGACCGCGAAGGTGTGGGGATCGATCGAGAACGCGCCGGTGATGAGGGGCATCCACGACGCGAGGTCCGGCGTCGTCGGATCGACGTAGATCGACAACACGGCGACCACCGAAAGGACGATCCGTACGCGCGCGATGTGCAGCTCGAGATCGCCGACGTTGGGGGCGTTCATCGCGGGGCCTCCGATCATTGCAATGGTTGTGCCTCGTCGAGAGTAGGATGGAGCGGCGCGCACACTGGTGTCGCGGTGCCGAAAAAATGTGCACTGCCCTACTTTGCGCCAGCCGCGACGTCTCCATCGTTCGTGCATCGATCCCTGCGCCATCCGGATGATTGAGCGCCGTCCCCGCGCTTGGTAACGCTCGCGAATGCCCTCCGCCCGCTCGGGCTCCCGCGTGTCCCCGTTGCGCGCCGCCGTCGCCCGGCTCTTCTTCGCCGGCATTCCCACGACGACGCTCGACGACGCGACGATCGCGCTGCACGCGGAGATGCCGTTCGGCGGCGTCGTCCTCTTCCGCCACAACGGCGGTGAGCCGGCCGCGATGCGGCGGCTGACGGACGCGATTCACCGCCTCGACCCGCAGCTGCCGCCGCTCGTCGCGATCGACCACGAGGGCGGCCGCGTCCATCGCCTCGATCCGCCGTTCACGCGCTTTCCGCCGCCGGCGGTCGTCGCCGCGCACGGCGCGCCAGCCGTCCGGGCGGTCGCCGCGGCGATGGCGCGCGAGCTCGCCGCGATCGGCATCGACCTGACCTTTGCGCCCGTCCTCGACGTCGCCAGCAACCCGGCGAATCCGGTGATCGGCGATCGCGCCTTTGCGACCGAGCCGGAGGCCGCCGCCGCGCTCGCGCTCGCCGCCTTCCGCGCGACGCGCGCCGCCGGCCTGCTCGCGTGCGGCAAGCATTTTCCCGGACACGGCAACACCGCCGCCGACTCGCACCTCGAGCTGCCGATCGTCGAGAAAACGCGCCGCGAGCTCACGCGCACGGAGCTCGTCCCGTTCCGCCGTGCGATCGCCGCCGGCATCCCGATGCTGATGTCGGCGCACGTCCTCTACCCCGCCCTCGACCGCGACCGCCCCGCGACGCTCTCACCCGCGATCCTGACCGGTCTGCTACGGCGCCATCTCGGCTTTCGCGGCGTCGTCTGCACCGACGATCTCGAGATGCGCGCCATCGCCGATCACTACGGCCCAGGCGAGGCGGCCGTCGCCGCCCTCGCCGCCGGTGTCAACACCCTCCTCTACTGCCACCGCCAAGACGACCTCCGCACCGCCATCACCGCCGTAGAGCGCGCCGTCACCGAGGGCCGCCTCGACGAACGGAGAATCGCCGACTCGTACCGCCGCGTCGTCGCACTAGCGCGCTGGCGCGCGCGGCATAGGCGCACGCCGCCGCTGTCGGCAATCGGCGCGCGCGCCCACCGCCACCTCGACGCGACCCTGCGCGCTGACGCTCGATAGACGCGCTACCCGGCGAGGCGGAGACGCGCGGCGGTCGTCGTCTGCACCCGTGGTGCGCACACGTACCCTC
>WNFQ01002466.1_pt1 | contig 22303 bp, 11 predicted proteins | sample 5400171 | NCBI WGS metagenome assembly WNFQ01 (sample SAMN13153356, study PRJNA577476) | soil metagenome | isolation source: 20 cm soil under Madrone tree | place: USA:California | collected 2016-06-14 | reverse complement strand
TCTCGGCGCTCCACCGTGGCGATTTTGGGCCGGGCGCCGCGCTTCTCCCTCACCGGCAGCTCCTCCTAAGCTTGCGCTTCGGCGAGCAACCGGATCGGTTCTAGCGAGCTCCTCGCACACGGGTCGTAGTGCCCGCAGGGCGGGGTGCCGAACCTCCCGGGGCAAACGGTTGCGAGTCGCCGCCGCGGGACGCCACTCCTCGCTCCGCCTTTAGGATCGCCTCTAGAAGCGCCCCTCAGAAGCGAGGATGCGAATCTGTACTATGCATCGCAGATCGTAGTCAAGAGAACAATTCATTGAGAGATCGCCCACATTCCGAGGTCTAATTTTACGTGCGATTAGCGCGCGATGGTGGTGCGCGCGCGGGCTTTTGTCACCCCCACCGCGCAGCGTGTCCTCGCTGCGCGCGGGCGATTCAGGAAAACGAGGCTTCACGATTGGATACAATTTAAGGTTGGCGATCCTGCGCCGGAATGCGCTCTTCGCGTGTATCCCACAGCAGAACGATTCAGAACGATTCAGATCTTGCCCAAGGACCTGCGCCACGACTCCCGGCACAATCCGGCTGGGCCATTGTGTCCCAACGGTTGAACAGAAGCCGGAAGTTGAAAGAAACGGCATTGGTACACGTTAAGCGTGCGAGGCAGGAACAATGAGGCGGCGCGACTTTCTTACGTTCCTCGGTGGAGCGGCGGCATCATCGATTGAGGGGCCGCGCACGGCCCAGGCCCAGCCGAAAATTCGGCGTCTCGGGGTTCTATCCCAGGGCTCGGCGAGCACTCACCCTACCCCCATGTTCAGCGCGTTCCAGCAGGGCCTGCACGACCTCGGCTGGGTGGAAGGACACAATCTCGCAATCGAGTGGCGCTTCTCCGAAGGCAGCGCCGAGTCACTGCCAAAACTTGCGGCCGACCTCGTCGGCGTCCCGGTCGAGTTGATCGTCGCAACCCCGACGAGACCCGCGCTCGCGGCCAAGCAGGCCACCAGCACAATCCCTGTGGTGTTCATCCAAGTCGCCGACCCCGTAGAGTCCGGCATCGTCGCCAATCTCGCGCGACCTGGCGCCAATATCACGGGCGTGAGCAGCATGGGTTCGGATTTGAGCGGGAAAAGATTGGAGCTGCTCAAAGAGGCGCTGCCGGCCGCAACCCGCGTGGCGGTATTGTGGCATCGACCCAGTCAGGGCGCCGCCCTCGCCTTTCGGGAATTGGAGCGCGCCAGCAAACAACTTGGCCTCGAGCTCATGGACACCGCCGTCACAGGCCCCGATCAATTGGACGAGGCGACCCGATCCGCGGCGCGTGCCGGCGCTGGGGCGATGATCCTCATCGATGACCCGGTGATCGCCTCCTATCGGCCACAAATCGTCGCGCTGGTATCGGAGGCCGGCTTGCCGCTTTTTTCCATATATTCCGAATACGCGGACGAGGGCGGCCTCTTGGCCTATGGTCCGAGCCTACAGGCGGTCTATTGGCGCGGCGCCACGTATGTCGACCGCATTCTGCGGGGTGCCAAGCCGAGCGATCTGCCGGTCGAGCAGCCCACCATCTTCGAGCTGGTCATCAATCTGCGTACGGCGCAGGCGCTCGGTCTCGAATTGCCGCCGACCCTGCTTGCCCGCGCCAACCGCGTGATCGAGTGATTAGCAGCTCTCACAGGTCCGAGCTGTCATTCCGGGGCGCGGGCGAAGCCCGCGAGCCCGGAATCCATAACCAGGGCCTGTGGTTATGGATTCCGGCTCTCGCCGCTATCGCGGCTCGGCCGGAATGACGAAATGAAAGGGTTTGGTGTGAAGCGGCAACGCGCCCGCGTGATACAACGCGGCCCGGCCCTGATAGAGTGGGCGGGATGAGCCTTCGCAATCTCCTTCCGCTCCGTTTTTCCCGGCAGCACCCGGCACCGCCTACCGGTGAGCAACCGCGCGCGGGCGTCGAAATTTCCGCGCCGAAAACCCGCCGGCGCCTGTTCGCCAAGTATGTCGCGCTGTTCGTCGTGGTGGTCTGCGTCGCGCTCCTCTCCAACGGCACTTTCGACGTCTTCTTCTACTACCAGGAGCACAAGGCCTCGCTCATCCGCATCCAGCGCGAGCAGGCGGAAGCCGCCGCCGCCAAGATCGGCCAGTTCATCAAGGAGATCGAGAGCCAGCTCGGCTGGACCACGCAACTGCCGTGGTCGGCGGGCTCGATCGAACAGCGCCGGTTCGACGCGTTGCGGCTGTTGCGCCAAGTTCCCGCCATTACCGAGCTCGCGCAGCTCGACGCCACCGGCAAGGAGCGGCTGCGGGTGTCGCGGCTCGCCATGGACGTGGTCGCGAGCGGCGCCGACCTCTCCAGCGACCCGAAGTTCGCCGAGGCGGTGGCGCGCAAGGTCTATTACGGCCCGGTCTATTTCCGGCGCGAATCCGAGCCGTATATGACGCTCGCTATTGCCGGCACGCGGCGCGACGCCGGCGTGAGCGTCGCCGAGGTCAATCTCAAGCTGATCTGGGACGTGGTCTCGCAGATCAAGGTCGGCGAGCGCGGCCACGCCTATGTGGTCGACGCGCAGGGACGGCTGATCGCGCATCCCGATATCAGTCTCGTGCTGCGCAACACGGACATGTCGAAGCTCGCGCAAGTGCGCGCGGCGCGCGCCGCTGCCTCAGGCGACGCCGGTACCGGCGACAATCCCGCGCAGACGGTGCAGGAAGCGGAGAACATCGAGGGCCACAAGGTGCTCACCGCCTATGCGCCGGTGGCGCCGCTCGGCTGGCTCATGTTTGTCGAGTTGCCGGCCGAGGAGGCCTATGCGCCGCTCTACGCGGCCTTGAAGCGGCTCGGCTTCGTGCTCTTGGGCGCACTCTGCTTTGCCGTGCTCGCCGGGATGTTTCTCGCCGGCCGCATGGTGGGGCCGATCCAGGCGCTGCAAGCGGGCGCCGCGCGCATCGGCCGCGGCGATCTCTCCCAGCGCATCGCGATCAAGACCGGCGACGAGCTCGAGGCGCTCGCCAACCAGTTCAACGATATGGCCGGCCAGCTGCAGGAATCCTATGCGGGCCTGGAAAAGAAGGTCGAGCAGCGCACCAGTGAATTGAGCGAATCGCTCGAGCAGCAAACCGCGACCTCCGAGGTGCTGCGCGTCATTTCCAGCTCGCCGGGCGATCTCAAGCCCGTATTCGAGACGATGCTGGCGAAGGCGATACGGCTCTGTGACGCCAAATTCGGTTTACTTTTTCGATGGGAGGACGATGCGTTTCGCGCGGTTGCCCAGCATGGCGATTCGCCTGCTTTCGCGGAAGCGTGGGGTCAGCCGCTCGCAATTCGTGATCATCCAGGGTTGCCGCTCGCCCGCCTCGCCGCCACCAAGGACGTGGTCCATGTTGCGGACCTCACGAAGGAGCAGACCTATCTCGACCGTGATCCACGCATGGTCGTCCTCGTCGAAGCCGCCGGCGCGCGCAGCCTGGCTCTGGTGCCGATGTTTAAAGAGGGCGAACTGATCGGTGCAATCGGCATTTACCGCCAAGAGGTTCAACCATTCACGGAAAAGCAGATCGATCTGGTCAGGAGCTTCGCCAGCCAAGCGGTCATCGCCATCGAGAACGTGCGCCTGCTCACCGAACTGCGCGCGCGTACGGGCGAAGTCACGCAGGCGGTCAATTCCACCCTCGATTTGCAGACCGTGCTCTCCACCATCGTCGCCAAAGCGGTTCAGCTTTCCGATACCGACGCCGGATCCATCTACGTGCATGACGAGACGCAGCAGGAATTTCAGCTGCAGGCCAACTACGGCATGAGCGACGAGTTGATTGCCGCGCTCAAGGACCACCACCTGGACATCTCCGGGGCCGTCGCCCAGGCCGCGAATCAGGCCGAGGCGGTGCAGGTCCCGGACATGCGAGACGAGGCGCCGATTCCCGCGAATGAGCTGATGCTGCGCGAGGGATATCGGGCACGGCTGCTGGTGCCGCTGCTGCGCTTCCACGAAGTCATGGGCGCGCTCGTGGTGCGGCGAAAGTCCCCCGGCGAATTCTCCAAGACCACGATCGATCTATTGCGCACGTTCGCCGCCCAGTCGGTGCTGGCGATCCAGAACGCGCGCCTGTTCCAGGAAATCGAGGAAAAGAGCCGCCAGCTCGAACTGGCGAGCCAACACAAGTCCCAGTTCGTCGCCAGCATGAGCCACGAGTTGCGAACGCCGCTCAATGCCATCATCGGCTTGACCGAGATGATGGTCACCAACGCCACGCGCTTCGGCACGGAAAAAGCAGCCGAGCCGCTCAAGCGGGTGCACCGCGCCGGTCAACACCTCCTCGGGCTCATCAACCAGGTACTCGACCTCTCCAAGATCGAAGCCGGCAAACTCGAGCTCAACCCCGAGTCGGTCAGTCTCGCCCCGCTGATCGACGAGGTCATCGGCACCGCGCGTCAGCTGGCACAGCAGAACAAGAACAACCTGGTGGTGGAGGCGCAGGAGAAGCTCGGGACGCTGACGGTCGATCCGATGCGGCTGCGGCAGATCCTGCTCAACCTTTTGAGCAACGCCTGCAAATTCACGAGCCAAGGCGAGATCAAGCTCAAGGCGCGCCGCGTCGCCGACGGTCACAACTGGGTGGAGTTCGCAGTCGCCGACACCGGCATCGGCATGACGCCGGAGCAGCAGGCCAAGCTGTTCGAGGAATTCACCCAGGCCGACTCTTCGACTGCGCGGCGCTACGGCGGCACCGGGCTGGGGCTTGCCATCACGCGCAAGCTCGCGCGCATGATGGGCGGTGACGTGACCGTGACGAGCGAGCCGGGCAAGGGCTCTGTTTTCGCCGTGCGACTGCCGGCAGGCGCCGATACTGCTGCAAAAGCTGCGATCAACGGCGGCCGAGCGCCGACTAGCGACTGCGTGCTCGTGATCGACGATGACGCCACCGCCCGTGAACTCATCGCCGATCACCTCAAGGCGGAAGGCTTCTCGGTGACGACGGCGGCCGGCGGCTTGGAGGGGCTCAAGCTCGCCAAGGAGCTGCGGCCGATCGCGATCACGCTGGACGTGATGATGCCCGACCTTGACGGCTGGTCGGTGCTGGCGGCGCTGCGGCAGGATCCGGAGCTTGCCGACATTCCGGTCATCATGATCACGATCATGGACGAGCACCGCCGCGGCGTTGCGCTCGGCGCGGCCGGCTATCTCACCAAGCCGATCGACCGTGAGCGGCTCACCCGCATGATCGGCCGTTTTCGCGCGCCGGCGCGGCCGACGCGGGTCCTGCTGGTGGAAGACGATGCCACGCAGCGCGAGCGGCTGCGCGGCTGGCTCGATGGTGACCAGTGGAAGGTGCAGGAGGCCGGCAACGGGAAGGAGGCGCTCGCGGTGCTCAAGGACACAAAGCCCGACGTCATCCTGCTCGATCTCATGATGCCGGAAATGGACGGCTTTGCGGTGGTGGCCGCGCTGCAGAAGGAGCCGCGCTGGCGGGACATTCCGGTGGTCGTCGTCACCGCGCGCGACCTCGATGCCAAGGACCGCGAGCGGTTGAACTCCGGCGTGCAATCGGTGCTGGTCAAGGAGACGGTCCGGCCTGCCGACCTGGTCGAGCGCATCCGGCGCCTCACCAACGGCAAGCCGCAAGTGGGCAGTGAGATGGAAGCGGCGTCGTGACCAAGGTGCTTTACGTCGAGGACAACGACGACAACGTCTACATGCTCAAGATGCGGCTCGAGCTGTTGGACAACTTCGAGGTCGTGGTGGCCGAGGATGGCGAGAAGGGCTGCGCCATGGCGCTTTCCGAGCGGCCCGACATCATCCTCATGGATCTCGAGATGCCGCTGGTCGACGGCTGGGAAGCGACGCGGCGGCTCAAGGCCGATCCGCAAACGCGCGACATCCCGGTCATCGCGCTCTCAGCGCACGCGCTCGCCGGCGCCCGCGAAAAGGCACTCGCCGCCGGCTGCGACGAATTCGATACCAAGCCGGTCGAGTTCGACCGGCTGGTCTCGACCATGCGGCGCCTGCTGCCGGATGGGAAGTGATGCTGAGCCGCGTAAATTCTGACTCGTCATTCCGGGACGCGGGCGAAGCCCGCGAACCCGGAATCCATAACCACTGCCGGTGGTTATGGATTCCGGCTCTCGCCGCTATCGCGGCTCGGCCGGAATGACCGACTGAAAGAGTCGGCATGAGATCACCGGCCGACGACGGTCTTGCATGACCAAGCGTCGTAAAATGGGAACGGGCCGTGTTGCGGCCAAAACGCGGCGGCCCACACCGCGCGAGGCACGCGCTCTGCGCTCGGGTGCCGAAAAGAAAAAAATCGCCCTCCTGAGGCGTGAGCTCAGTGAAGCGCTGGAGCAGCAGACGGCGACCTCCGAGGTGCTGGGCGTCATCTCCAGATCGCCGGGCGAGTTGGGGCCAGTTTTCCAAACCATGCTGGCCAACGCGACGCGATTATGCGAGGCGAAGTTCGCTAATTTGTTTCTCTATGAGAAGGATTCGTTTCGTATTGCCGCCCAGCAGAATGCGCCGCGCGCCTATGCCGAGCGATGGCGCCGGAATCCAGTCCTTCTCGTCCATGCCAATCCGCTTAACCCGCTCGCGCGGCTGGCCGCAACCAGGGATATTGTCGACATCGTCGACCTGATGACTGAGCAGGGCTATGTCGAGCGGGACCCCCGCTTCGTGGCCTTGGTGCAAACCGCCGGCGCGCGAACCCACCTTCTTGTACCGATGCTCAAGGATGGTGAACTGATCGGCGCCATCGCCATCTTTCGCCAAGAGGTCCGGCCGTTCACCAGCAAACAGATCGAACTGGTCAAGAACTTCGCCGCCCAGGCCGTCATCGCCATCGAGAATACGCGGCTGCTCAACGAGCTGCGTCAGCGCACGACCGATCTCGGCGAGGCGCTGGAACAGCAGACGGCGACCTCTGAGGTGCTGCAGGTCATTTCCAGCTCGCCCGGCGAACTGAAGCCAATCTTCGAGACGATGCTGGCGAACGCCACGCGAATTTGCGGCGCCAAGTTCGGCACGCTCTACTTGTATGATGGAGACGCCTTCCACGCCACGGCGTTCCACAACGCACCACCAGCGTTCATCGAGCAGCGCAAACGTGCGCCGCTGCGTCCGGGGCCCGATACCAGTATCGGCCAAGCTGCGCGGACCAAGCGGGTCGCGCACGTCCTCGATAGCATGGAGAGGGAGTCCTACCGTCGGCGGGATCCCTTTGTGGTAGCCGGCGCGGAGCTTGGCGGATATCGGACGATCGTCTCGGTGCCCATGCTCAAGGAGGACAAGTTAATAGGCGTGATCAGCATCTACCGTCAGGAGGTGCGCCCATTCAGCGAAAAGCAGATCGCACTGGTCACGAGCTTCGCCGCCCAAGCCGTCATCGCCATCGAGAATACGCGGCTGCTCAACGAGCTGCGCGAGTCGCTGCAGCAGCAGACCGCGACCGCCGATGTACTCAAGGTCATCAGCCGCTCGACCTTCGATCTGCAGTCAGTGCTTGATACTCTGGTCGAAAGCGCCTGGCGGCTCTGTGGCGCCGACGACGTATCCATCTTCCGCCTTGTGGGCGATGGTCTGCCGGCCGTGGCCCATCACGGCCCGATTTTGGCGCCGATAGGTTACGTGACGCCTGCAGTGCCCGGCTCGGTCAGCGGGCGCTGTGTGCTGGAACGACGAGCGGTCCACGTGGCGGATTTGCAGGCCGAGACTGAGGAATTTCCAGAAGGTAGCGCAATCGCCCGGGAATTGGGCCATCGCACGATACTCGCTGTTCCCCTGTTGCGGCAGGGCACGCCCTTCGGCGCCATCGTGCTTCGGCGCGCCAAAGTGGAGCTTTTCTCGGACAAGCAGGTCGAACTGGTCAGCACCTTCGCCGACCAGGCCGTGATCGCGATCGAAAATACACGGCTGCTCAACGAGCTGCGCGACTCGCTGCAGCAGCAGACCGCCACCGCCGACGTGCTCAAGGTCATCAGCCGCTCGACATTCGATCTGCCGACAGTGCTCAGCGCGCTGGTGGAATCGGCGGCGCGGCTGTGCGAGGCGGACAGCGCGGCGATTCATCGCCCAGAGGGTGAGTCATGGCCCTACATTGCAAGCTACGGCCTGTCGCGCGAATACGATAACTATATGCGCGCGCATCCGCTCCAACCGGGTCGCGGAACGGTGCTCGGGCGAACGCTCGTCGAACGCAAGGCAGTTCACGTTCACGACGTTGTAGCCGACCTAGAATACACAATGACCGAAGCCCGCGGAATTGCCGGCTTCCGTACGGTGCTTGGCGTTCCACTGCTGCGGGAAGGCATCCCGATCGGCGTGATCATGTTGACCCGTTGCCAAGTGCGGCCGTTCACCGACAAGCAGATCGAGCTAGTCGCCACCTTTGCCGATCAGGCGGTGATCGCCATCGAGAACGTGCGGCTGTTCGAGGAGGTGCAGGCGCGCACGGGCGAATTGTCCGAATCGCTGGAGCAGCAGACGGCGACCGCCGAAATCCTCAGCGTCATCAGCAACTCGCTGAGCGACACGCAGCCGGTCTTCGACGCCATCGTGGAGAGCGGGCTGAAGCTGTTTCCGGGCGCCGCGGTCATCGTCGCGCTCGCGGATGGGGACAAGGTCGATGCGGCGGCGATCGCCGCGCCCGATGCCGCCAGCGTCGAGGCGATCCGACGCAGGCTTCCGATCCCGCTTACCCGCGAATACATCACTAGCACCGCCATTCTCGATCGCCGGATCGTGGACGTTCCTGACCTCGAAAATCCACCGCCGGAATTGGCGGCTGGCGCCCGCAACTTCCTGGCGAGCGGCAATCGCGCGATCACGATCATGCCGATGATGCGCGGCGATGCCGCGATCGGCGCCCTGGGCGTGACGCGGCGCGCGCCCGGCCCACTCACGGACAAGCAGCGCGCGGTGCTCAAGACGTTCGCCGATCAGGCCGGCCGTTATCGCCATCGAGAACACGCGGCTGCTCAACGAACTGCGGCAGCGCACGGACGATCTGAGCGAGTCGCTGGAGCAGCAGACCGCGACCTCCGAGGTGCTCGGTATCATTTCGAGCTCGCCCGGCGAGCTTGAGCCGGTGTTCCAGGCCATGCTGGAGAACGCGACCCGGATTTGCGAGGCCAAGATCGGAATTCTGTTTCGGTACGAGAATGGTGCCTACAGCGCCATCGCAACGCTTGGCGTGACGCCGGCCTATGCGGACTACCTCAATCGTGGACCGATCCGGCCCGGTCCCACGACCGGCCTGGGTCGCGTCGCCAGCACGCGGCAGACGATCCATATCGTGGATACGCAGGCGGAGCAGACCTATACCGATCGCGAACCTTTGCGCGTCGCGACCGCCGAACTCGGGGGCGCGCGAAGTCTTCTCAACGTACCGATGCTTAAGGAGGGAGAACTGATCGGCGCGATAGGCATCTACCGGCAAGAGGTGCAGCCTTTCACCGATAAACAGATCGAGCTGATCACGAACTTCGCCAACCAAGCCGTCATCGCCATCGAGAACACGCGGCTGCTCAACGAGCTGCGGCAATCGCTGCAACAGCAAACCGCCACCGCCGACGTGCTCAAGGTCATCAGCCGCTCGACCTTTGATCTGCAGACCGTGCTGCATACCCTGGTCGAATCCGCCGCTCGGCTATGCGACGCCGATCAAGGGACGATCACCCGCCAGAAAGACGGCGTGTTCTATCGCGCCGAATCCTATGGGTTCTCACCGGAATTCATGGAATTGGTCCAGGATTTGCCGGTCAAGCTGGAACGCGGCACGATCAACGGACGCGTGCTGCTCGAAGGCACGACTATCCACATTCCCGACGTGCAGGCGGATGCGGACTTCACCTTCACCGAGGCGCAGCGGCTGGGCGGCTTTCGTACTGCGCTCGGGGTGCCGATGCTGCGCGAGGGCGTCCCGATCGGCCTCTTGGCATTGACGCGCTTGCAGGTTCGCCCGTTCACGGACAAGCAGATCGAGCTGGTGTCCACCTTCGCCGACCAGGCGGCGATCGCCATCGAGAACGTGCGGCTGTTCGATGAAATCCAGGACAAGAGCCGCCAGCTCGAGGAAGCGAGCCGGCACAAGTCGCAGTTCCTCGCCAGCATGAGCCACGAGCTGCGCACGCCGCTCAACGCCATCATCGGCCTAACCGAGATGATGGTCACCAACGCGCCGCGCTTCGGCACGGAGAAGGCGCTCGAGCCGCTCAACCGCGTGCATCGTGCCGGCACGCACCTCCTCGGTCTAATCAACCAGGTGCTCGATCTTTCCAAGATCGAAGCCGGCAAGCTCGAACTCAATCCTACGGTCGTCAATCTGGCGCCGCTGATCGACGAGGTCGTCGGCACCGCGCGGCAGCTCGCCGAGCAGAACAAGAACACCCTCGTGGTCGAGGCGCCGGAAACGCTCGGCGCGCTGACCGTCGACCCCATGCGGCTGCGGCAGATCCTGTTCAATCTCCTCAGCAACGCCTGCAAATTCACCAAGCAGGGTGAAGTTATGCTGCGGGTGCGCAAAATCGCCGACGGACGCGACTGGATCGAGTTCGCGGTGGCGGACACCGGCATCGGCATGACGGCGGAGCAGCAGGCCAAGTTGTTCGAAGAATTTGCGCAGGCGGAATCCTCGACGGCGCAGCACTATGGCGGCACGGGCTTAGGCCTTGCCATCGCGCGCAAGCTCGCGCGCATGATGGGCGGCGACGTAACCGTCACGAGCGAACCCGGCAAGGGCTCGGTCTTCACCGTGCGCCTGCCGGGCAGCGGCGCCGCCCGTGCGGCGAGCGCGAGCGAAGAGGCCCGGCCGCAAGACGGCGAGTGCGTGCTTGTCATCGACGACGATGCCACCGCGCGCGAGCTCATCACCGAGCACCTCAAGGCCGAAGGCTTTTCGGTGATGACAGCGGCGGGAGGGCTGGAGGGGCTCAAGCTCGCCAAGGAGCTGCGGCCGATCGCGATCACGCTCGACGTGATGATGCCCGATCTCGACGGATGGTCGGTATTGGCGGCGCTGCGGCAAGACTCGGAGCTTGCCGAGATACCCGTCATCATGGTGAGCATCCTCGACGAGCAGCGCCGTGCCGCTTCGCTTGGTGCGGCGGGCTACCTCACCAAGCCGATCGAGCGCGAGCGGCTCACGCGCATGATCGGCCGCTTCCGGGTGCCGGCGCGGGCGACGCGAATCCTGCTGGTGGACGACGATGCGGATGCGCGCGAGCGCCTGCGCGGCTGGCTCGATGGCGGGCAATGGGCGGTGCGGGAGGCCGCGAACGGGCGCGAGGCGCTCGCGCACGTGCAGGCGGATAAGCCCGACGTGATCCTGCTCGATCTCATGATGCCGGAAATGGACGGCTTCGCGGTGGTGGCCGCGCTGCAGAAGGAGCCGCGCTGGAGCGACATTCCGGTCATCGTCGTCACCGCGCGCGACCTCGACGCCGAGGACCGGCGGCGGTTGAATTCCGGTGTGCAATCGGTTCTGGTCAAGGAGACGTTCCGGCCTGGGGAACTGGTCGAGCGCATCCGGCAACTGGCGCGAAGCAACCCTCAAGTCGAAAGCAGGATGGAAGCAGCGTCGTGACCGATCATGGAATCGTGGTGCTTGATTGCTATTCAGCGGCAGACTCGATCTGCTCCCTCTCCCATAGGGAGAGGGGTGGGGTGAGGGGTTAAGGTCTCTCGATAGGTCTGTAACCCCCTCACCCCAACCCTCTCCCCAAAATGGGGAGAGGGAGCGCACCGAGATCGCTGGGACAGGATCGACAAGTCGGCAGGATGGAAGCAGCATCGTGACCAAGGTGCTCTATATCGAGGACAACGACGACAACGTCTACATGCTCAAGATGCGGCTCGAGCTGTTGGGCGACTTCGAAGTTGTTTCGGCGGAGGACGGCGAGAAGGGCTGCGCCTTGGCGCTCTCCGAGGGCCCGGACATCATCCTGATGGATCTGGAGATGCCGGTGGTCGACGGCTGGGAAGCGACGCGGCGGCTCAAGGCCGATCCGCAAACACGCGACATCCCCATCATCGCGCTCTCCGCCCATGCGCTCGCCGGCGAGCGCGACAAGGCGCTCGCTGCCGGCGCCGACGAGTTCGATACGAAACCGATCGAGTTCGAGCGGCTGGTCGCCACGCTGCACCGGTTGCTCGCCGCGCGCAAGTGAGCCTCCGGCACGACTTCCACTCGATTTGTGCCGGACGCCCTCCCTTGACTGCGAACATTCCACACGAGCAAAGTCGCATTGGCCAAAACCCAGGGATCGACGATGCCCGTTAGGATCGTTGGAATGATCGGAGTGACGCCGCCGAGCAATGACGCGACGCTGCATGTCATCGAAGGTGGCCTATCGCCGAACTACCTGACGCAGTTCGCCCGAGCGCACGACGAAGCCGGCTTCGATCTGGCACTCGTGGGTCATACCTCATCGTCGGCCGAGGGCTTCCTCGTCGCCCTTTATGCGGCCGCACATACCAATCGGCTCGGCTATCTTGTGGCGCATCGGCCGGGCTTCGTTGCACCAACGCTCATGGCGCGAAAGATCGCCACCTTCGACCATCTCAGCGGCGGAAGGCTCGCCGTGCATATCATCACGGGTAAGACCGACGAGGAACAATGGGCCGACGGCGACTTCAGTCCCAAGGCTGAGCGCTACCGCCGCGCCGCGGAGTACCTCGAATTGATGAAGCTCACCTGGTCGAGCGAGCGACCATTTGACTTTGCGGGTAAATTCTATCGGGTCCGCGGCGCTGCTTCAGATGTGCGCCCGCTGCAGCAGCCGCACCCGCTGCTGTTCTTCGGCGGCGCCTCCGAAGGCGCGCTCTCGATGGGCGCTAAACTGTGCGACGTTTACGCCATCTACGCCGAGCCGCTTGCATCCACGCGCGAGCGCATCACCCAGTTTCGATCGATGGCGGCCGCCTTCGGGCGAATGCCAGGGTTCAACGTCTCGGTCCGCCCGATCATTGCAGCGCGCGAGGGCGAAGCATGGGACAAGGCCAACCGGATTCTAGCGGGCATGAGCGGCAAGAAAGGATGGCGCCGGCAGGAGGAGACCAAGGGTCCGGTAGACAATGCCGGACAGCGGTTGATGCGCTTCGCGCTCGAGCGCGATGTCCACGACGAGCGCTTGTGGATGCCGATTGCACGGGCCACCGGCGCGCTCGGCAACACGTCGTGCCTTGTCGGCACTCCCGAGCAAATCGCGGAGGCGCTCCTCAAATACTACATGCTCGGCGTGGACTCGTTCCTCATTCGCGGCTTCGACCCCCTGAACGATGCGATCGAGTTTGGTCGCGAGCTGATTCCGCGGATCAAGGCTGGCGCCCTTGAGATTGACCGCCGGCGAGCCGCCGAGTGAGGCCGGTTGGCCGCGAGATGCCTATTGCAAGCGGAACTGCGATCATGACCAAGCTGTTGCGCGCCCTTGCCGCGCTCGTCATCGGACTGCAAGGGCTCCTGTGGCTTGGCATCCCGGTCAGCGCTCAAAGTTGGGCGTCGAAACCGATCCGCATCATCGTGCCGTTTCCGCCGGGCGGGACCACCGACCAAATCGCACGGCGGGTTCAGCCTTTGCTCGAGGCAGATCTCAAGACGACGATCATGATCGAGAACCGCGGCGGCGCATCGGGCGCGATTGGCACGCAGGCGGCGGCCATGTCGGAACCCAACGGCACCACATTCCTGCTGGTGTTCGATACCCACGGCGTCAATCCGAGCCTCTTGCCGAACCTGCCTTTCGATACCTTGCATGATCTGTCGCCGATCATGCTCATCGGCAAATCGCCGATGGTGATCACCGGTCATCCCGCCGCAGCGTACCGGCGCTTCGACGATGTGCTCGCCGCTTCCAGGAAAAATCTCGGCTCCGTCGCCTATGGCACAATCGGCGCGGGCAGCCTTGCACATCTCGCTATGACCCAGATTGCAAACGAGTTCAAAGTGGTGATGACGCACGTCCCCTACAAAGGCGGTGGACCTCTCACCACCGATGCGATCGCCGGCCATGTGCCTGTGGCAATTGCCTCGGTTGCGCTCCTCTCACCGCATATTCAAGCGGGCGCCCTGCATCCGATCGCGGTGACCTCCGCTAAGCGCTATGTGAAGCTGCCGGACACTCCCGCGATAGCCGAGTTGGGCATCACCGGATTCGACGCGGAGGCCTGGTGGGGCCTGCTCGCACCTGCGAAAACCCCGAGCGACATTGTCATGCGGATGAATGCCGCGATGGCCAAAGCTCTGCGCGAGCCTGCGATCGAGCGGAGTTTGAATGATCAAGGGATCGAATATCAGCTCGCCTCTCCGAAAGAGTTCGGTGAGTTTATCGAAGGCGAGATTGTACGCTGGGCCAAGGTGATAAAAGACAATAAGATTGTCGCTGGCGAGTAACCGCGGCGGGTCGCTGGTCGTTACCTTCCTTAATCGATCGCCGAAAAGGCCGCGCGCTGAGACGGCATCGCAAGGAAATACGATCAGCTCTCACCCCCGAGGGCAACGCGGTAGTGCAAGAATCCGCAGAATCGTGCCCGGCCGCCCCGGACAAAGTCTCCGACGCGCTCGATCGTCTTGAAACGCGTCACCAGCTTGCCAATTGCAACCTGCGCCTCCATACGCGCCAGCGAATTTCCGGCGCAGGTGTGAATGCCGAGGCCGAATGCCAGATGCCGGTTTGGATGCCGGCGAATGTCGAGCCGGTCCGGATCGGGAAACTGGCTGGGGTCGCGGTTGGCCGCGCCGATGCACAAATGCACGTAGGTGTTGGCGGGAATCCTTTTGCCGCCGATCTCGGTGCCACAGGTGGCGCGCCGATTGCCGAGCTGGTTGGAGCTCTCCATGCGCAGGAACTCTTCCACGGCGCCAGCGATGAGCTGCGGATGAGCTGTGAGGTCATGCCAGGAATCGGGATGCTCTAATAGCAGGTGGACGCTGTTGCCGATGAGATTAGTCGTCGTTTCATGGCCTGCATTGAGCAGGAAAATGCAGTTATGAAGCAGTTCCAGCTCGGAGAGGCGCTCTCCTTCATCGCAGCCGCCCGATAGCTCGCTGGCGCGGATGAGCGTCGAGAGTATCTCCCTCTCATCATAGGCATTGTCCCGCGTGCGGCGGGCGATCAGGTCGCGCAGGTAATCCTTGAACTCGCCCACCGCTCGCGTGCCGGCTTCGAACCGTTCCTTGGAAAGGACCGGCTCCAATCCGCCGAGGATCGCGAGCGACCAACCGCGCAAGGGACGGCGCTCGGTGTCCGGTATTCCCAGAAGGTCGCCGATCAGCTGCACCGGGATCGCGGCGGCAAAGTCATCGATCATATCGATCGTGCCCCGCTCGGCTGCAGCATCGAGCAGCCGATCCACCAGCGTTTCGATGCGAGGCTGCAGCGCCTTTAGAGCGCGCGGCGAAAACGCCGGGGCAAGCAACTTGCGAACTCGGCTGTGGACCGGCGGATCGTTGAAAACCAAGCTTGTCGTGTGGTGCTCATAGAGAAGGCTATCGCCGAAATTCGGTTTGAAATCGATTCTTTTATCGGAACTCCACGTCCTGGCGTCGCGGTAGACGTCGACGAGATCGTCGTAGCGGGTGAGAAAATAGGAGCCATCCGGCATGCGATGAACGGGGTCGTACTCACGCAATGCCCGATAGGTGGGGTAAGGGTCGTCGAGGAACGCCCGATCGAGATGTTTGAGATCGAAAGCAGCGGCGAGTGCGGCATCCGCTGCATCTGCCGCCACGACCGTCGCTACCATTGGAGAAAATCCATATGTGGCTCTCTGGCAGCACTGGGCCGCGCAGTAGGCGTGACACTCATCTGAACCGCAGATTGTCGCGCGAGAGCTGGCTTAACGCGGTGCAACCCATCAGCTTCATGTCGCGCTCTAGTTCGGTTCGCATCAGGTCAAGCGCTCGCTCGATGCCAGCTTGGCCGGCCACAGCCAACGGATAAAGATAGTAGCGCCCGACGCCGACCGCCTTCGCACCGACAGAGAGGGCCTTCAAGACATGGGTGCCCCGTTGTACCCCGCCATCCATGATCACGTCGATCCGGCCAGCCACGGCGTCAACGATCTCGGCCAGTTGGTCGAATGATGCCGGTGAGCCGTCCAGCTGCCGGCCGCCATGGTTGGAGACGACGATACCAGTACAGCCGATCTCGATAGCGCGCTTGGCATCGTCAGCGGACATGATGCCTTTGAGGCAGAACTGTCCATTCCACTGCCGCACCATCTCAGCGACATCATCCCAGTTCATGGATGGGTCAAGCATCTCCGTGAAATAACGGCTGATCGAGAGGGCAGCACCGCTCATGTCGACGTGCTCGTCGAGTTGGGGCAGCCTGAACCGCTCGTGAGAGGCGTAGTTGATCCCCCATCTAGGCTTTATCGCGAATTGCAGCATGCCGGCGAGCGTCAGGCTGAATGGTATCGAAAAGCCGGAGCGTAGATCGCGCTCGCGGTTGCCGCCTGTGATGCTGTCCACGGTCAGCATCAGGATTTCGACACGCGCCTCCTTGGCCCGCTGCAGCATGGCCCGATTGAGGCCTCGATCCTTGTGAAAATAAAACTGATAGATCTGCGGCGTATCGTGCGCCTTGCGCAACTCTTCAAGGCTCACCGTGCCAAGCGACGACACGCCGAACATTGTGCCGTATTTCGCAGCGGCAGCTGCGACGGCGCGTTCACCCTGGTGGTGGAAAAGACGCTGCAAGGCGGTAGGCGAGCAATAGACTGGTAGGGCGAGCTTCTGGCCCATGACGGTGACGGAGAGATCAATTTTCTCCACACCGCGCAGGACATGGGGCACGAGGTCACAGCTCTCGAAGGCCCTCGTATTACGCCGGTGTGTGGCTTCGTCGTCGGCGGCGCCGTCGATGTAATCGAATATTGGCGAGGGCAGCCGTCGCTTAGCTAGACGCCGGAAATCATGAAAATTGTGACAGTTGCGCAACTGCATGCGTTCTCGAAGCCTCCAAATGACCAAGTCTTGAAGGCGCGGCGAAATCTCGCGCCGCTGAGAGGTCTACGAGAGTACGCAAAGGTCTGAGGCCTGTCATGCGTGCATCAGGCACTTTGCCTTCAGTTCGTTGCCACGCATCAATTTGGTCGTTATGGGAGGTAGAGCGGGCACGCCGCTAGTGGCGGCGTCCATCTGTGCGCGGAGAGCACGAATAACTAGTCGCTCGACGCTGCGAAGGGTCGTTTGCTGTCGGTTTAAGGCGTCACGATCATTCCCGTCAACACGTAAGCCTGCAGCATCACAAGCATGCCAACCAGGCAGGCAAGCGCGATCGAGTGCCAGAATACAAATCTTAAAATCGTGCCCTCGTGCCCGAACCAATTGGTAGCGGTCGAGGCGACAACGATTGACTGTGCATCGATCATTTTACCCATCACCCCACCGGAGGAGTTCGCGGCTCCCATCAGAATCGGCGAAAGGCCCAATTGCTCCGACGTGATCTTCTGCAGGTTTCCGAACAGGATGTTCGATGCGGTGTCGGAGCCCGTTAGGGCGACGCCGAGCCAGCCGAGCAACGTACCGAAGAAGGGATAGAGCACTCCGGCACCCGCGAAGGCGAGGCCCAGCGTGGCGTCGAGACCCGATAGTCGGGTCAGCGTCCCGATCGCGAGCATTGCCGAGATGGTGATAAGCGAGTAAGCGCACACTTTGATGGTTTGACCATACGCTTTGACGAGGCGTGCCGGCGAAAAGCCCATGATGAACCCGGCGATGACGGCAGCGATCAACATTCCGGACCCGGTGTAGGACAGCCAAGTGAAGGCGAAGACGGCAGCTTCCGGCGTCGGTCGCGCAGCGACTGGCGGCACTTTGTCGATCATGTTGTGCAGATCGGGAACCGGATAGTTCCACGTGGTGTATGGGTTTACCAAAGATTTGAACCAGCCCGTGCCCCAAATGAGCAGAACGGCGCAAACGATGATCCAAGGGAGGAATGCCGCCCAGGTTTCGGCACGGCTCGGCTTCGGTCCGGCGGTGACCGGCTTTGGCATGGTCGCGGCGGAATCGTCGTGGCGTCGCAGCGCCGGCGAGGTCCAGATTTCCTTCGGATGCCAGACCCTGAGAAAGCCGATGAGACAAGCCATCGATATGAGCGAAGCGCCAATATCGACGATCCACGGATTGATGAAGTTCGAGATCAAAAATTGGGGAACCGCGAAGGATACGCCGCAGACCAGGATAGCGGGCCAGATGGCAATCATGCCGCGCCACCCTGCGAAAGTCCAAATGAGCCAAAACGGCACGATGAGCGAAAAGAACGGCAGTTGCCGACCGACCATGGCGCCGAGGAGATAGGGATCGATGTCGGTCACGCTCGACAAGCCTGCAATAGGCGTACCCAGCGCGCCATAGGCAACGGGGGCTGTGTTGGCGATCAGCGAGAGGCCCGAGGCGGCCAAGGGCGAGAACCCGAGACCGATCAGGATCGCGCCTGTCACAGCGACGGGCGTGCCAAAACCCGATGCACCTTCGAAGAAAGCGCCGAACGAGAAAGCGATCAGCAGTAGCTGTAATCGGCGATCTGTCGTCACGCCGCCGATCGTGATCTGCAGCGTTTGGAACGCGCCTTTCTCGACCGTCAAGCGGTAAAGAAAAATGACGTTGAGGACAATCCAGCCGATGGGAAAGAAGCCGGTAACTGCGCCAAGCACCGTCGCTCGCAACGACATGCCCGCCGGCATGGTGAAGATAAATATCGCCACCAGGTTGGCGACGATCAATGCGACAATTGCAGCGATGTGGGCCTTTACCCTGTTGGAGGCTATCAGCAGCAACAGCGTCACCACGGGCAATGCAGCGGCGATGGTCGATAAAGTTGCGCTGCCGAGCGGGTTATAGACTTGGTTCCACATGCTGCGGCCTTTCTATTTTCGATGTCCTCGCGGGCGCCGTGCCTGCCACCATCCCCATGTCAGCAAGAACGATGTCTCAAGCGGATCGCGCGAGAGCGCCGTGATCGAGGCTATCGTTATGATCATACTGGAGTAGGCCGCGCAGCATCTACCCCGAGCGCGCTGTTGGGGGGACTCCCTCCCGGCGCCGCAACCCATTCCATAACCATCATTGGGCGAATCAAATTCCGGATACGGGTGGTCGATGCCACGCTTTCGGCTGAGGTCAGCGGACTCAATTCCTGAATTTCTCTCAATACCGCATGCAATAGATAACGATTTTCATTTACGCCCTTCATTACTACCTCGAGCTGACGCGCATTCAAGCGGCGAAGGAGGCTCTATGCCCGCCCACCCGACCACGGTTTCGCTGCGCTCGGACGCAGCCGAGGCGCCAACGACAAGATCCGATTGTCGCAAACGATCAGGCCCGGAAAACGCTACGGCCGAAGCCTTCTTCCATTCTTAGCTGCTAGCGCCGGCGGTCGTAACTCCAAACCCCCCGCGCGATCGCCGACGTCCGGAAGCCGCCGGGTGTTTTCACTCGGCGGCTTCCCCCCACACCATTGGCACTAACGCATCCGCATAGGGAGCACGTCGCGATGTCAAAGATGGGCCACGTCGATCCCGCTCGAATTACCAAGGCGTCTTCACGTTCAATCTCGCCGATGACGGTCGTGAATAGAACCCGGACCCTGCCCGTGGCCGCAGCAGGCCCCTGACCGCCACTGCGCGGCGACGGCTCTAATTCCCAGGCTATTTTCAGAGAAACCCCAATGGCCCTTGACCCAGCTAAATCGCCGCCTCCGAGCAAGGCGCGGGCGATCATGCAGCGTACTCATTTCACGCCGAACAAAGGTGAAACACGGCCGGCTCTGGAGAGCGCGGAAATGGCATCAGCTAAACAATACCGTCAGTTCAGAGACGAGTGCCTACGTTGGGCTCAAGCGGCGCGCAACGAGGCAGAACGTGACATATACCTACAACTGGCAAAGACGTGGCACGAAGCCGAGCTGCGGCTAGAGCAGAGCCTTGCTCTGATCGCCGAGAGGAAAGAGTTGTTAGGGCGTTTTGAGAAGTAGGCCGCTTAGCGACCGCGCCGCAGAACCGCCACGCGGAGGCACACGCCTTGTTCGAGCGCCTGCTATCACTGCGCGACGATGTCGGCCTGCTGGCGGAAGAGTACGACCCTCACGCGCGGCGGCGGGTGGGAAATTTTCCGCAAGCGTTCTCGCATCTCGCGCTGATCGGAACGGCCTTGAACCTGCATGAGGTCGGTCCGGCGCAACGGCGCGAGCCAGAGAGCGCGCCGCTTGCGACCTCGAGCCGCTCAGTCCTCAGCGAAGGGGTTCTTGAGTGGACGCTTGCCCGGCGCCGAGCCGCGGGCCGTGCGGATCATGTCGATGAAGGCGCGCAACGCGGCCGGGACCTGCCGATGCCCGGGATAATAGAGGAACAATCCTTCAAACGATGGCGACCAGTCTTCCAGAACGCGGACCAGCTGGCCCGAGCGCAGGAACGGCTCGGCCAGAGCTTCGCCGGTGTACGCGATCCCCAGCCCGTCAACGGCCGCGCGAACTGCCAAATCGGCATCGTTGACCATCACTCGCCCGTCCACCGAAATCCGCCGCGATTTGCGGTTGCGCTCGAACAGCCACATCAATACCTCGCCGTCGGCCTCCCGCCGATATTCAACGCAGATGTGGCGGGCGAGATCATCGGGCGTGCGCGGCGGACGCCGCCGCGCAAAATAAGTCGGCGCACCAACGACGGCGATCTTCATCGGCCCCGTCACCCGGACAGCAATCATGTCGGCCGGCACCCGGTCGCGCGGTCCGATCCCCGCGTCGAAGCCCTTCGCCACGATGTCGATCACCGCCTCGCCCACTGCGACCTCAAGGTGGACGTCTGGATACGTCGACAAGAAGCGTTTCCAGATCGGCGCGATGACCGCCGACGCAGCCAGATGGATCGCGCAAATCCGCAACCGCCCTACGGGCCGCTGGCGCTCTTGGTTCAAGTCCTCGAGCGCGCCGGCGATCTCGCTGACTGCCGGCCGCAGCCGCTCGAGCAAGCGCAAGCCGGCGTCCGTCACCGATACGCTGCGCGTCGTGCGGTTCAGTAACCGCATCCCGAGGCGCTCCTCCAGCTGCCGCATCGAGTGGCTGAGAGCCGAAGGGGTGACGCCGAGGCGGGAGGCCGCACCTCGAAAGCTCAGCTGATCGGCAACCGCGACGAACGCAGTCAAATCGGCTAGGTCGCCGCGATCCATTGATGAAATTGTCTCAATACTAAATACAATAGATATTGTATTTTCATCTACGTCGTTCGTCAATACCTTAGGGCCTCGTCCACTCAGGCATCGGGGGAGGTTGTATGCCCGCCCAAGCGGCCATCATTTCGCGGCGCCCGGACCCGGCCGCGAGGCGCGAGGCCCCGCGCGAGCAACCCGCGCGGCCGCCGCGAGAGCAGCCAGAGCAGCCGCCACGCGAGCAGCCGCAGCCGCCCGTCGAAACGTCCTCCCAGCCCGAAAAGGCACCCAAGACTCCGCGCCGGCGCTGGTTGCGCTGGACGTTGTTTGCACTGTTGCCGCTCGCGCTGATCGCTGGCGGTTATTGGTACGTCACCGGCGGCCGCGTGGTGTCGACCGACGACGCATATGTCGAAGCCGACAAGGTCGGCATCTCGACCGACGTCTCCGGCATCGTCAAGGAGATCGACGTCGGGAACAACCAACACGTCGAAGGGGGCCAGGTTCTGTTCCGCTTGGACGATCTGCCGTTCCGGTTTGCTCTGGAGCGCGCCGTAGCGCAGGTCGGGATCGTCCGCAACGATCTCAACGCGCTCAAGGCGAACTACGGGGACATGCAGGCGCAGATCAAGCAGGCGCAGGACGATATCGAGTATTATGATCGCGAATTCCACCGTCAGCAGGATCTCTCGTCGAAGTTCATCGCGTCGCAGCAGACTTTCGACACGGCACGCCGGAATCTGCAGAATGCGCACCAGAAGCTCGCCTCGCTCAACCAGCAACTCGCCGCGATCGCGGCCAACCTCAACGGCGACCCCGACATCCCGGTCGAGCAGCACCCGCGCTATCTCGCGGCCGTAGCGCAGCGGGACGAGGCCGCGCGCCAGCTCGACCACACCGTCGTGAAAGCGCCGTTCGCCGGCATCGTGACGAACGTGCCTGCGATCGCGCCCGGCAAGTACCTGCAGGCTTCGATGACCGCTTTCTATCTCGTCGCCGCGGATTACGTCTGGGTCGACGCGAACCCGAAAGAGACGCAGTTGACGCACGTGCGTCCCGGGCAACCGGTCACGGTGACGGTGGACACCTATCCGGACCTGGAATGGCACGGCACGGTCGAGAGCATCAGCCCGGCTGCGGCGCAGGAGTTCTCGCTGCTGCCGGCGCAGAACACCAGCGGCAACT
>WNFQ01001548.1_pt1 | contig 22327 bp, 17 predicted proteins | sample 5400171 | NCBI WGS metagenome assembly WNFQ01 (sample SAMN13153356, study PRJNA577476) | soil metagenome | isolation source: 20 cm soil under Madrone tree | place: USA:California | collected 2016-06-14 | reverse complement strand
CACTGCTGCAAAAAAACCGCTCACGGTCGAAGAAGCCGATTCCTTCACAAGCTCAGAAGCGGGAATCCAGCGTCCCAAAACCCGTCACTCGCCCCTGGATCCCCGCTTGCGCGGGAACGACGGCAACAGAGAGGTCGGAGAACCCAAATGCGACTGCCTTGGACCGGCCCCCGGGGGTGCCGCCGGGCAAAGAGGCTTTGCAGCCTCATGGGGGTCTGGTATAAGGCCGGCCTTCACTGATCCGGGGTAGCTCAGCGGTAGAGCAATCGGCTGTTAACCGATCGGTCGCCCGTTCGAATCGGGCCCCCGGAGCCAATAAAATCAAGGGGTTTGGTCTGAAAAGCCCTGCCCCTTTCTCTTTCAAAATCGCCCGGGACAACAGCGGGGGCAACATCGCGCCAGATTGGCTCGAGCGCGGTGCAAATATGATCGAAATGCAAATCGGGGAACTCGCGGCTGGTGTTTCATCTTCGCGAGATCAACTCCAAGAGCTAATCAAGCGCCTGGGCGGCGGCGATCCGTTAAGCTGGCACCTCCCCGCTATGATTGAGACGCTGCGTCGGCTGCATCGCCCTTAAGCCGGGCTGTCAACCGTACCGCCTGGTCTCGTGCTACGCTGCCCGGTCGCGATTCGGGGGCAGTGAGGCGGCTATGGCCAGCATCATCGCCCCCATAGTCCGGTGCAGCCTCTCAGCCGCAAGCCTCCGTCACTTGTTGAGCAATCCATTCAGCCGTCGGGTTTGCCGTCACCCCCTAAGGCGGATCGGCTATCCGCCACCCAAAAAAGCCCTTGCTCGTCACCAGAACAAAGTCGCCCGTGCATCGTTATCTCCATATGGCAATAGTTGCGGTCATACCCGTAAATCTCCTGTGTCCTGACTGCGGGAAGACGGGCCACGGCATGATCTCCCAAAGATCGCCAGAGCCCTCTACGGCCGTAGTATCCGGTGACTTTAAGGTGCGGGTCGGCGCCAAACCATTTCTCCGGATCGAATGCAGACCTGCGGCAAGCCCATATGCGGCCTTGTATGAAGCAGGACGCCGAGAGTTGTTGCGCGTGCATGCTCAGTTTCTTCGGATATTTCTCCGGCCATGAACAGAGATCGACTTCCGCGGGCTGAAAACAGGTGTGCGCCGTGATGGCAGGAGAGGACTTGCCCGGCAGGGTCTTCCTCGGCGCGGCGGCGGAGGTTCGGGATATCGCGCGCCCGGCCGGCGCGTCGGATGCGGCGTCGCGTACGCCCGAGCTGACTGTTGTGGTGCCGACCCTGAACGAGCGCGACAACATCGTCCCGCTGGTCGAGCTGCTGGACACGGCGCTCGCCGGCATCGCCTGGGAGGTGATATTCGTCGACGACGATTCCCGGGATGACACCGCCGCGGCGGTGCGGGCCATGGCGCGGCGGGACGGCCGGGTGCGTTGCCTCCAGCGGATCGGCCGCCGCGGCTTGTCGACCGCCTGCATCGAAGGCGCGCTGGCCTCGGCCGCCCCCTATTGCGCCGTCATTGATGCGGACCTGCAGCACGACGAGACGGTGCTGCCGCGCATGCTCGAGGCGCTGCGCACCGGCTCCTACGACCTCGCGATCGGAAGCCGGTACTCGGCGGGCGGCGATCTCGGCGAGCTGAGCGGCCGGCGGGTCGGCATCAGCAAGCTCGCCACCCGCGTCAGCCGCGTCATCTGCAAGGCCGACATCGCCGACCCCATGAGCGGCTTCTTCATGGTCCGCCGCGAGGCATTCGAGGCGGCGATGCGGCGGCTGTCGGGGCAGGGCTTCAAGATTCTGCTTGATCTTCTCGCGTCGTCGCCGCGGCCCTTGCGCGTGGTGGAGCTAGGCTATCGCTTTCGGCAGCGGCGCCACGGCGAGAGCAAGCTGGATACGCTGGTGGCCTGGGAGTTCGGGATGCTACTGGCCGACAAGCTCGTCGGGCATGCCATTCCGGTCCGTTTCGTGCTGTTCGCCACGATCGGCGCCATCGGCCTAGTCGTCCATCTGGTGGTACTGCGCCTGGCGCTGACTCTGCTGGCGCTTGATTTCACCCCCGCGCAGACCTCGGCCGCCCTGGTGGCGATGACCTCCAATTTCTTCCTCAACAACCTCTTCACCTATCGCGACCAGCGCCTGATGGGCTGGCGGCTGCTGCGAGGGCTGGCGTCCTTCTATCTGATCTGCGGCCTGGGGCTGATCGCCAACGTCGGAGTCGCTGCCTATACCTTCGCCCAGCACGAGAGATGGTGGATCGCCGGCGTTGCCGGCGTCGTGGTGGGGTCGGTCTGGAATTACGCCATTTCCTCAGTCTTCACCTGGAAGCCGCCACGGTAGCTGGCAAGCCCTGACTGAGCATCGCTGCGCAATCGGGGGCCAGTCACTTTTTTGGTGCAACTGCTTGGTTTCCGTCTGATAGAACTGCGAGCGGCTGTAGAAGATTGGGCTGTGAGTAGCGGGACGATGCGCTTCGATCTCAGCTTCCTCAACAGCGGAGATTACTCGTGGTCTCCAAAATTGCGGATCCTACTCATTGCGATAGGGCCGATGTCACAGCTGATCACGTCCTCCTGCCTATCGACCTGGAAAGTTGCTGCCGAGATGGCGTTTAAGCGTTGTATGTCGCTGAAGTCGTACAGATAGAGAGAAGCTGGCGATCCGAGGCCGTTTATCGTTCTGGATGGGGCGGCAAAATAGTCGAGTTGTCGGCCAATAGTGTCGCTATAGCGGAGAATGTTGCCGTGTAACCGTGCCCCCGTATGGGCCGCCAGAATTAGCACCCATACCCGGCGCTGTCCGCGAAGCCTATCGAGCTCGATCAGATAGGAACGTGTCTCGCCGCGATGACATCCACCGGCTGTATAATCCTTTGTTTCAAATCCGAATTTAGGCGCGTAGAAGCTCATGGCCGGCACTGCATTGTAGAAGACATAGATGCCGTCCCCCGCCAGGTGATGCTTCTGCAGGTAGGAAAGAGCCGGCTTCACGTCGTCGATGCGATAGGGTGGCGGCTGCCTGATTACAGGAAATACCGCTGGAATTGTGAGCAGAAGAGCAGTTGCAAAGCCAGCGTAGAAAGATTGGCGGGAAACGTGCACTCGAACCAAATCAATGGTAGCGGCCGTTCCCAAGAAAATGCCAGGCAGCAAAAACAGAATTAGTCGATCACTGAACGGATAGAGCCGCACAACGGCCACTGCCAGGGCCGCGAAGAATGGGGCGAAGATGAGGAGCCCTACCGGCCAGTTGCGGCGGAAGAGAATGCAACCTCCGCATACAGCGAGGAGTAGATATAGAGGCGCAAGTGGATAGGCGAGGCTCGACTGGCCTCCCCGTGCGAGAAGGGCCGTCAGCCGGTGAAGGGGCCAAAGGCTTTGAATGGCTTGTGTCAGCGAGTCGGGCGGCACTCCCAGTTTCCAGAGATCGTAGGTAGTTAGGAGCGACTGCCGAGTCCCCGCACTGACGCTGGCGAAACTTGCCGCCGAGGCGATCGCCGCCGATCCGCCCCACCACAGCAACAGTGGCCAGATCCAAGATTTGCTTCCGCCATCACGGTTACGCCAAGCGATAACAAGGAGCGCTGACCCCAGTCCCGCAAGCACTAATATGGCCGATTGCGAAAACCACACTGCAATCGCACCGATAATCCCGGCCACGTGCACCTCTCGGCTCAACTTCTTGCGCCTCAGTACCTCCAAGGCCACCCAAAGCAGCAGCACAGCCGCGGCTACGTCGGTCGAATACTGTTTGACACGAGCCGCGTAGTCGATAAGCGGTCCGGCTGTCGCAAACATGGCGACTGCAATTGGCGCAGCACGCCCAAGCACTCGCTCAGCGACCGGGACAAAGAGAATGAGGGCCGCGACGGAGCACAGAAACGGGAAGAAGCGCAGGCCCCACTCATTCGCCCCCAACAGGAGAACCGCAGCCTTCTCCGCGAGCAGGAATCCCTTGGGAGCGACCTGATCCCAGGCCAGGGGGCTCGACAGAAGCTCCCCGAGAGGACGAGAGACGACATTCTGCGCGACTGCCAATTCGTCAAGCCATAAGGACGTCCCCGCCGAGTACTGCCACACTCGCAGGCCCACGCCAATTAAAATGATTGCCCACGTTGTATATTGGACCCAGGCAGCGCCAAGCCGTGGCGCAAAACGATCGGCAGTATCTGGATACAACTTAAGTCCCCTCCTAGACTGTGCTGAGACGCCCGCAGTGAGAATGCGCCACAGATCTATGCGACTAAGTATCCGACGCCGTGCGGGGCAAGAACCGCGGCTTTAAATCGGAGATGCCGGGAGCCGGAATTGCCAGATAGTGCATGCGCTTGATCTCTCGACGGCCGAGGGTGACGGTATCCAAAATTAGCCCGCAAGTTAGCGACAAGAAGGCCAAGAGCATTGCCCCAGTGGATAGCACCGCCGTCGGGAGGCGAGGTACCAGACCGGTCTTAAGATATTCCGACAAAATTGGCAGAGCGAGCGCAATAGAAAGCAAAGCAAGGAATACAAATATACAGCAGAAAAATTGCAACGGACGCTCTTCCCTTATGAGGAACAGGATCGTCCTGAGAATGCGGAATCCGTCGCGATACGTCCGTAATTTGCTCGCCGACCCGTTCGGACGAGCCTTGTACGGAAGAAACACCTCAGCCGTCGGCATACGCAACTGTAATGCATGCACGGTAAGTTCAGTTTCAATCTCGAAGCCCGTGGTAAGCGCAGGAAAGGATTTGACGAAGCGTCGGGAGAAAACCCGGTAACCGGAGAGCATGTCGCGAAAGTAGTTGCCAAAAATGCGAGCTACAATCCCCGTGAGCAATTGATTGCCAAAACGGTGACCTCGGCGATATGCCTTCTGCACCTCTGTAGAGCGCGCCGCGTTGACCATATCGAGTTGATGGTCGACCAGCATCTTGACTAGTGTTGTAACGGATGCCGCATGATAGGTGCCATCGCCGTCAACGAGTACATAGACGTCGGCGTCGATATCAGCAAACATCCGTCGAACTACGTTGCCTTTGCCTTGCAGTGATTCCATACGGACGATAGCACCGGCGGAAGTCGCCACTTCTACGGTGTGGTCCGATGAGTTATTGTCATAGACATAGATCTGGGCCGCGGGAAGAGCGGCGCGGAAGTCATGTACAACGGCCTGAATGGCGATTTCTTCATTATAGCAGGGGATAAGTACTGCGATTGCGACGCCCAATAAATTCTCCGCAGTTTGGGGGAGCGGGGCGGGTTCGGGGCTTCCCTCCGTGGACGTTTGCGTTAAGCCGACTCCCGGCTCCAGCAACACAGCAGCCCGCGCCAATGCACTGGTGGCTGCCGCTTCGTAGTGATTATTGCACCGATGAACCACGAGTTTCCGCCGCTTGCACGCAACCAGCGCTCAAGTTACATGTCCCCTGCAAACGATAGATACCGAGGGTTCCAAACTTCGCGGCGGAAGGCTCCCTTACCCCAAGCTCGTTAAGAACATAATTGGCGTAGGAGTCGTAATAGTGCTCCCCGATAACCAGATTAATGCTCTCCCGCAACACAAGATAGACAACATGGCCGGTCTGAGCTAACGCGCGCAACGCGTCGGCGCGTACAGTTGGTGCGCCATAAGTGACCAGAGCCTGCGAAGTTGTGCCTTCGCTGAGCTTGAAATAGGGAAAGGTTGGCGCAGTCCGATGGCGGTAATAGATCACTCCGTCGGTTCCTGCGGCCGTGTCGCCTGGTTTCATGACAGAAGCGAGGTACCTCGCGACCTCGTCATATGGCTCAGAAACAACGTGGCGTCTGGAGATATTTGCCGCCGAAATCGCGGCCGGGCCCAGCAGAGCGGCAATGGCGGCGCAAGTGACTATCCCGAAGACCAATCGCAGTCGGACAGTCGCGAGCCCTCGGCCCCGCAACGCAGCCGTTACGACATCAGACAGTCTGCGCGCCAAATATAGGATTCCAAATGCTGCGAGCAAGCAGACAGCAAAACTCGTTGCAACGAGTGACCGCTCAATAAAAATAGGCCGACTCTGGCTGTAGACGAATAAAATCACCGGAAACAATGCGAATAGCGCGCCGCAAACAAGAACGGCGCTCGACCGCCTCCAACCGGCGGCAAAGCCTATGACTGCGAGCCCGACGAGTAGCAAATTCGGCAAAGGCTGGAACCGTGATACGGCACTGAATCCGTCCACATGAATAAAGAGCCGGAACGCCTCGCGAAGCGAAAGTCGCTGTATCCAAGCGATATCAACCGAGTTGGTCATGCTTTGAACCAGGGTGAGTCCCCAAGCAATGCCGACGGCCAGCAGGACCGTGCTCGTAAACCAAGCAACAACAAGCGTCTGGTCGTTGCGCAGATTGCCGCTAAGCCGTGCCTCCGCTATCGCCGCAGCCATGGCGCATTCAAGGACGAGTATTTCGAAAATAAAGGTGTAGTGCAGATAAAACCCAATAATTGACGCGAGTGTGAACAGAATCCATCCTGCGAACCTCCGCCAGCCGGCACGAAAAGCCGCAGCGTAACTCCCAGTATAGTGGTTGATGATGAGGATTGTGCCGATCGCGGCGAGAAGGCAGGCATCCTGCAGTAGTGCATAGGCTCTCGCGTCACGACTATAGGAAACGGAAATCGCGCTCAGGGCTAACAGCCACGCACCTAACATACCGCTCTTTGACGCGCCGCCGAGGCGGCCAAGAATATAGACCAAGGGAATTGATAGCGTTCCCGCAACAACAGACGGCAGGCGAAGAAGGAACTCCGTTTCGCCGACCTGCATCCAAAGCTTCATCAGAAGATAATAAAGTGGAGGGTTCGTCTCGATATGTGAAAGGCGCCCCAAAATGAAAGAGACATGCTGATGGGAAAAATCCCATGTATAAATTTCCTGACTTGACAATGGCTCCGCCCCAAGGCGGTGAAGGCGAATGATCAATCCGAACAGCACCGCTGCGCAGACCACGGGGATCTCCAATGCCGGCGAAGCGAGTACATGAATTGGCCGGATGTGTCGAAACCTCGCGGGGCTGACAGACGGGACCTCGCTTATGGTCAACGACGAAGCACGCCACCCCTGAGTTACTTTATCGTCCGGTCGGTCCGAAACTCGATGTTCCGCTGGGCCAATGGTATGATTCTGCGGCGGCAGCGCCGCCGTGTTCTGCTGAAGAGCGCCCGGCATCCCTTGTTCAGTCTGCGGGTGCCAGTTTTCGCGAGGGCAGCCTACTAATCGCATCTTCGACTCCTAAGAACAATCGATCTGAGTTAACGGCAAACATGAGTGCGTCATGCTTTGCGACCTCCTCACCGCTCCATCGGTCATCGAAAATTAGCCGCTCCCGGCTTACTCCTGCTTAGACCTTGTGCAAATGGGTGCGATTGTCCTTTGATTCAGCCCATTCAATCTTGGCAAGCAGCGCCTGCGCGGTCCGATTAAATCTCCGGGCCAAGCGCTAGGATTCGCCAGAGCGAGCTGCGGTAAATAACATTGAATTAACCAGCTCCTCTCGATCTTCCGTTCGCCTCGAGCTCGCTTATGGCTCATCTGAAAAGGACTCTGTTGAATCGGCTCAGAAAATTAGACAGGTAACGCGGTAGCTCGAAAGAGCTTTTGCATGTGGGTCCTCCGATGGCAACATCGGCAATTGAAAACCAGAAACCTCGCATAGGGTCTGCCATGGGAGGGTTAACTTGCTGGCCCTGGTGATTCAGTATTCGCCTGTAGAGGCGGAGTGGCCGCTTTCTTGGCGGGAGAGACGTCAGGCGGGTCCGCCGACTGCGCAACAACGACAGCATCCACTCTGCCGCAAACGGGTGGTATTGAGCCATGTCGTTCGATACCTTCGGCCCTCAGATCGTAGCCGTGTGCTGTCGATTCTATGTCGATGCGACATTTGGAAGAGCTTGCGTAGGTGGCCCCTTCCCTGAAATGCTTAGCAACATCCCGATAGACTTGCGCACGAAATTGGTTTGCCATGCTGTAGCGCCGCAACCTTCCACCAGACCAAACCACTGTGGATTGAAAAAGTTCCCCGTAGCGCGGGTCCGCTTGCCACCTGCTCTGCACCCTCAGCGAAACGAAGTCACTGGCAGCCGCAGCGGGTGGTAAATTGGGCCCGCCACTGGCTGCGGGACCTTGGTGGGTATCGGCGCATACATCCCGCCCATGCTGTTGTGGTATGGGCGGGGTAGTGTTGACGTCCTGACATTGCCAGGGCGTTGCCGACAGCATACGGAATGGCAATCTTCAAGCACGGGCTACGAGGGGTCGCACCGTGGGTCCGGTAGTCCCAAGACCTCGCGCGCCAGCCGACCATCACATGCGAGTAAACAAAGCTTAATGAAACTTTCCCAGGCCATCGGGGTTTCATTTACAGGACGGCAATAGGCAGATGGAATCCTGGGTCGCGCCAACTGGAAAGGGGTACCGGCACAACATTACCGGCAACAATCGGACCTAAGTGTTTGCTGCGTGGAGGATCTATCCCTTCACGAGCGAGCGAGCGATCGAATAGAACGACAACCAATTTTTTGAAGGTGGAGGCCGGCGTGGTTCTGAAATTCGACCTGCATAATGCGAAATACGATGCATACCGGAAGCTGGTTCGTCTCGTCGCAATGGATGGCACCGTTCGAATAAAATGTGCCGTCACTCTCGATGCCCTGGCGCATGCCGAAGGAAGGCCGGTAGCGGACAAGAAGTCGCCGGCCCTCTACAGGAAACATGCCGAGAAGGTGCATCAAATCATCGCCCTCAAATACCGGGCCAACGACTTCGACGCCTTGAATCGGATTGTTATCTCTCCATCCGATCTCGAAATTAGCAGATGGCAATCAGCCAATCTGTCGGAATTGGAGAGCCCTCGTTCCTCGGCCGACGTTGAATCGTCCGCTGCCTGAGCAATCGTTGCCATCTATGCACGTTCCCCGAGCTGGTTGAGCAACGGCGCCACCGCCATCGGCGGCGCGGAACTCAAAGGCAGCGCGGGGTGGCGAAGATGCGGACCGCAGCGGCGTATTCCGCGATGAACTGGCCGACCGTCGCCGTAGCCACCTGCCGCGGTGCTGGAATCTCCACGGCGCAATGCCGCGCAACCTCGATCGGAAGGCGCGTGCCCGCCCAATCGGCAAGCAAATCTTGGCGCCCATTCAATTGATCTGCTATCTCTAATGGGCGGGTGGACGGACGGGAGAGCGGCGGGCCGGGCATGCAGAGGGCGGGCAGGACTCTCCTTGGGGGTTTGGTACTTCTGATCTTGCTGTTCGCCATTTGCGCCGGCGTCGTCATCCATGCGACGTCGTCCTCGAACGCAAATCGCGCCTTGGTACTGCGTAGCATCCAAGTCGTGCAGGCGGCCGAGGCCCTGCTGACCCAGCTTCAGGACGCCGAAACCGGACAGCGGGGTTATATTCTTACCCGCCAGGAGCAATATCTGGCCCCCTATCGGGCCGCCATCGTCCAAATCCCGCCGACCTTCGACGCCCTGCGATCGTTGCTGGCGAACGGCCCGGCCGAAATCGATCAAGTCGCACGGCTGCAAGACGCAATTCATACCAAGCTCTTTGAATTGGCGAAGACGGTGGACGTCGCACAAAATCAGGGATTCGACGCTGCAACGAAGATCGTTTTGACCGATGTCGGCAAGAAGGCGATGGACGAGATCCGACAAACCATCCGGGTGCTCGTCGCCACGGAAGGGGAGATCGCCACCACCAAGCGCGCTGACGAATATTTCTGGGATCGCGTCAATTTCTTCCTCGCCGCCATCGGCGGCCCGATCATTTTCGCCGCCCTGATATTCGCGGCATTTCTCTTGCATCGCGGCGTCGGCCGTCTGCAGCAGGCTGAGCAAGGGGTCCGCCAGCAGGCAGGGCTGTTGCAGGCCACATTGGACAATGTGCGCGAGGGGGTCGCCGCCTTCGATGGCGAGGGCCGTCTGATGGCCGCCAACCGGTGGTTCTTCAAATTGCTGGGATTCCCCAAGGAATTTGCCGAGATCGGCCACCCGCTTTCGGCTTTCACTGCGTTCGAGGCCGACAGAAAACAGAGAGTGTTCAACGAAGCGTCGCAACAGGGCTCCGATGCCCCGCTGGATAGCGGCCTCGTCAAGCATATCGCAGTCGACAAACGCGATCTGGAGATCTACCAGAACGCCATGCCCCAGGGCGGGTTCATCGTCGCCTGCAGGGAAGTCACACAACGGCTCCGTTCCGAAGCGGCCTTGCGTCAATCGCAGAAGATGGAATCCATCGGCCAACTCACGGGCGGCGTGGCCCATGATTTCAACAACCTGCTGCAGGTCATCATCGGAAATCTCGAATTTCTCTCGCAGGCGGTCAAAGACGATCCCGACATGCTTGCGCGGGCAAAAACCGCGCTGCTCGGGGCTCAGCGCGGCTCTCGGTTGACGCGCCATCTGTTGGCCTTCGCGCGACGGCAGCCCCTAAACCCCGTCCCGGTGAACCCCGGTCGATTGATTCAAGGGATGACGGATTTGCTCCACAGCACCCTAGGCGAGCAAATCCAGATCGAAGCTGTCATTGCCGGCGGCCTTTGGAACACCCTGGTCGACCCGACGCAGGTGGAGAATGTCATACTCAATCTCGCCATCAATGCCCGCGATGCCATGCCAGGGGGCGGAAAGCTGACGATCGAGGTGGGCAACGCGTTCCTCGACGACGCCTACGCCGCGGAGTACACGGACGTGACGGCCGGTCAATATGTCATGATGGCCGTGACCGACACCGGAGTGGGCATGTCGCCCGACGTGGCGGCGCGCGCCTTCGAACCCTTTTTCACCACCAAGCAGGAAGGCGAAGGAACCGGCCTCGGTCTCAGCATGGTCTGGGGTCTGGTCAAACAATCCGGCGGACACATCAAGATATACAGCGAGCTGGGACAGGGGACGACGATCAAACTCTACCTGCCTCGCGAGCGACGTGCCGAGCAGGTCGCCGAAGCTCCGCTGGATCACTCCATCGTCGGCGGCAACGAGCGGATCTTGGTCGTCGAGGATGATGTTTCGGTCCGACAAACCGCGGTCGATATGCTGAGGCAGTTGGGCTATCAGGTATCGACGGCCGAGAGCGGCAAGCAAGCCATGGCGATGCTGCAAAACGGCGCGAGGTTCGATCTTCTCTTCACCGATGTTGTCATGCCCGGCCACATCGGCAGCCGCGAGTTGGCCCGACAGGCGCAAGCCCTGCTCCCCGGCATTCGCGTTCTGTACACCTCAGGCTACACCGAAAACGCCGTCATTCATCATGGGCGGCTCGATCCGGGTGTGCATCTCTTGAGCAAACCTTACGGCATCGAGGAATTGGCACGTAAGGTCCGCCTCGTGCTTTCCATCAAAACCGGCGAGGCGGAGGTCGCAGTATCGGTGCCCGCTCACCTACAGATCGGTCATGTGCTGCTGGTCGAGGACGATGCACTCGTGGCCCTTTCGACGGCCGATATGCTGGAGCAACTGGGCCTGCGGGTGCGGCAGGCGGCGACGGGCCGCCAGGCTCTCGAGATCGTGGAGGCTCACCCGAACCTGGACGCCGTCATCGCCGACGTCGGCTTGCCCGACATGGATGGCTATCGTCTGGTGCAAGAGATCCGCCAATTGCGGCCCGGAATCAAAATCATCATGGCGACCGGGCTCGCGAATGACTCGGGCCAGGCAAAGAAAGGCAACGAAAGCGGAATCGTTCACCTGGGCAAACCTTATCAACTCGCGGATATTCAGGGCGCCTTGCAGCGTCTGATGCTGTGATCGGCAATCTCGACAAGCACCCGCGGCATGAAGCCCGACGGCACGCGACATTGGCCGCTGGTGGGCTTCCACAAGTTTCAGTTCGAGAAAAATTGCCACGATCACTCTCCTTCACGCCGCGCGATTGCGGGCGCCGCCGCCGAGTTGTGCCGGATGGGGCGAGTATTCATTCCTGCCAGAACGGCTTGGAGGATTCTCGGTAGGCATCGGCTCGTGAGAGCCCGATGTCCTTCAAATCCTGGTCGTTGACTTGAGCCAATTCATCACGCGAACGTGCGCGAATGCGCCATGTCCAGGCAACCTCGCTCAATCGGAGGAGAGCCGCGCAAAGAATGTTTCCCACGCGGCTCACAAGGTTGACGTTGACTACCCGATCGTCCCTGAGTGGTTCCGTCGCCACAATCTTTAGGCCTCTTGCATATAGTTTGTCGCCGACTGACATCCACCGGATTGTCGAGCTTCCGACGTCGGTATTGCGACTTGTGGGGTTTCAGGATTGTCAAGAATGATTGGACGTTACGGGCAAGTCGGTGATCCTGCCACGAACTGGAGCGCTCGCATCCGGGCTTCCCCGTAACGCCAATCACTTGAGGGAACTAGATCTAGGCCGGCAGCTTCCTTCGGCTGCCAAATCTTCCGTGCCGTTGATCTCGCGGTTGCTGTCCCTAGCCCGCGCTGGCCGTGGTCGGGCTGATCACACCCTTGACCTCAACGATACGGTTAGCGGGAAAACCGGATAGTTCCGCGTGCTTGCGAATTATCGCTTCGTCCTTGGCGAGATAGACGCAGTAGGTCTGGTCGCCTGCCACATAGGACTCGACCCACTGCACATCCTTGCCGAGCTGTGCCAGTGCCGCATTGGATTTCGCCGCTGCGTCGCGGAGTTGGGCCGCTGTCAGCCCTCCAATACCGGGAAGTGAGCGTTCGATGATGTATTTGCGCATGATGAACTCCTGTTTGATGTTCATCGGCACTATCAATCTTGCGCTCTCACTTCGGCTAGTTCAGAAACTGAATCTCGTTGGTACAGATTCTGAACTAGAGGCGATGGCGGAAAGGACCTAGTGTCGGGGCTCGTCAATGAAGGAGGCGAAGATGGTAGCACCGTCCGGTTATGGTCAGTTCTGCCCGGTGGCGATGGCCGCGGAGGTGCTTTGCACCCGGTGGACGGTGATTTTATTGCGCGAATTGATTGCCGGCAGTACGCGCTTCAATGAATTGCGGCGCGGCGTACCACGCATGTCACCGGCCCTTCTGTCGACGCGATTGAAGGAGTTGGAACAGGCAGGCATCGTCAGCCGATCGCCCGCCCCGGAACCGGGTGTCTATGAGTACAGATTGACGAGCGCCGGAGAAGACTTGCGCGGCGTCGTGATGAGCATTGGCAATTGGGGTCAGCGCTGGGTCGACACGCAGCTGTCTCTCAAGAATCTTGACCCCTCTCTTCTCATGTGGGACGTGCGGCGCAATCTCGACACCACGCCGATGCCGAAACGCAAATGCGTCATCCAATTCATCTACGGAGATCTTATACCAAAGCGCCGCAACTGGTGGCTTATTGTGACGCCCGAAATGCCTGTCGATCTCTGTTCAGTCGATCCCGGGTTGAACGTCGATCTCTTCGTCACCTGCGAGTTGAAAACGATGACGGCCGTGTGGATGGGACTGACGACGGTGACGGCCGAAATCCAAGACGAGCGGCTAGTGCTCACAGGCGACGCCGAACTGTCGCGCAGCATACAGGTGTGGCTCGGCCTCAGCCCCTTCGCACGCGAGAAGAAGCGCGTGGCAGGGTGATTGCCTAGGTCGGGAGTCAGCGCGGGTGGATGTAAACCCGATGTAGTTTCTCATCGGCAGCACACGTCGAGGTTCGAGCCGAACGCGCCCGATCAGTCGATTCGGACCGATCGGATCTGACACTAGGGAATATGGCGGATTGAGGCTATTCTCCTCGCCCGCCATCGCTACGCAGCCTGATATGACCGAGCCGATCCCCCTTCAGAATGCAACCGAGCTTCTCGACCGACTGGTTTCCTTCGATACGACCAGCGCCAAGAGCAACCTCGAGCTGATCGCCTTCGTCCAGGACTATCTGGCGCGCCTTGGCGTCCAGTCGGAAATCGTGCCCTATCAGGACGGCGCCAAGGCCAACCTCTTCGCCACGATCGGCGCAGAAAGCGGCCCCGGCATCATTCTATCCGGGCATACCGATGTCGTACCGGCCAGGGCAGAGGAATGGGAGTCCGATCCCTTCACGCTGACCCGGCGCGGCAGCCGGCTCTATGGCCGCGGCACGGCCGATATGAAGGGGTTCGTCGCGGTCGTCCTGGCATCCATCCCCGCCTTCCTGGCGAAATCCTGCTCCCGCCCGATCCATATTGCGCTGTCCTGCGACGAGGAAGTGGGTTGCGGCGGCGTGAAGCCGATGATTGCCCATATCACACGAACCTATCCGCTGCCGCTCGCCGTGGTGGTGGGCGAACCGACGCGGATGCAGGTGGTGAACGCGACCAAGGGTGTGGCGACATATGTCACGGAATTGACCGGTCAGGAGGCGCATTCCAGCGACCCCCGCCGGGGCGTCAATGCGATCGCCTTTGCCGGCCACGCGCTGCTGGAGCTCGGGCGGCTGGCCGAGCGGCTGAAGGCGAAGGGCGATCCCACGGGCTGCTTCGATCCGCCCTATGCGACACTGAATGTCGGCGTCATTGCCGGCGGCACGGTCAAGAACGTCGTGCCGCGCCATTGCAGCATTACTTGGGAAATCCGTTTTCCCGCTGGGATCGACCTGGCAGAGCCCCTTGCCCAGATGGAAAAGTTCGGGAGAAATCTGGAGGCCCGCATGCAGGCAGTCTCGCCCGACTGCCGCGTCAGCACCAGGGAGCTGCGCTGCGTCGGGGCCCTGGCGCCAGACAACGGCTCCTATGCCGAATCCCTGGTCTTGGGCGCCTTGCGGGGAAATCGCGTCGTATCGGCTTCCTATGCCACCGAGGCCGGGCTGTTCCAGGCAGCCGGCATGCCGACCGTCATCTGTGGGCCGGGCAGCATCGATCAGGCGCATAAGCCCAACGAGTTCATAGAAATCGGCGAGTTGGAAGCCTGCGCTACCTTCGTGCAGCGCCTGGTCGATACATTGTCGGCTTGAGCCGCTGCATGAGCCGGAAATTTCCCCATCTCTTCTCGCCCTTCCGAATCAAATCCGTGGAGATCCGCAACCGCATTTTCTCCACGGGGCATGATACCGACCTCGGCCGCCACGGGGCACCAAGCGAGGATCTGATCGCCTATCAATCGGCGCGGGCCAATGGCGGGGCCGGGTTGATCGTGGTGCAGGTCGTCGCCGTGCACGATACGGCCAAATACACCGCGGAAGTCCTGATGGGGACCACCGACGAACATCTGCCGATGTTCAAGAGGCTGTTCAAGACAATCCATGACGGCGGCTCGGCCGCCTTTGTTCAGCTGTTTCACCCCGGCCGCGAACTGCTGGGCCGGCGCGACGGTGTCGCCCAGGCGGCCTATGGCCCGTCGAGTTCTCCCACGGAGCGATTCCGCATCGTACCCAGGGCGCTCTCGAGCCAGGAGATCGAAGAAATCATCGAAGGCTATGGGGCGGCCGCCCGGCGGATGGCGGAAGCCGGCGCCGATGGGGTGGAGATTGTCGCCAGCCACGGCTATCTGCCCTCGCAGTTCATGAATTCCACCGTGAACCTGCGCGACGACCGCTACGGGGGTTCGCGGGAAAATCGCCTGCGCTTCACCCGCGACGCCGTGGCCAGCATTCGCAAGCGGGCGCCGGCGGAGCTGATCGTGGGTTTGCGTCTTTCCGGAAACGAATATGACCTGTCCGGCATCGAGGAAATGGACATGCTGTCGATCTGCCGCGAACTCAAAAGCGACTTCGACTATTTCAATGTCATCGCCGGAACATCCGCTTCCTCATCCGGCGCCCAGCATATCGTGCCGCCCATGACGGTGGAGGTGGGCTATCTCGGCCCCTTCGCCGGCAAGTTGAAACAGGCGTTGGGAAAACCGGTCTTCGTCGCCGGCCGGATCAATCAGCCGCAGGAGGCCGAGGCCATCATCGCCGGCGGCAGCGCCGACATGTGCGGCATGACGCGGGCCATGATCTGCGATCCGGAGATGGCGAACAAGGCACGCGACGGCCGCACGGAGGACATCCGGGCCTGCATTGCCTGCAACCAGGCCTGCATCGGCCATGCCCAGCTTGGTCTTTCCATCTCCTGCATCCAGCATCCCGAGACGGGCCGCGAAATCGAATACGGCAGGCGCCCGCGCGCACAACGAGGGCGCAAGGTGATGGTGGTCGGCGGCGGGCCCGGCGGAATGAAAGCCGCAGCCGTGGCGGCGGAATGCGGCCATGACGTCACGCTGTGCGAAAGAACGGCGAGGCTCGGCGGCCAGGCCCTGCTGGCGCAGCTCCTGCCCCATCGCGCCGAATTCGGCGGCATCGTAACCAATCTGGCGCGCGAGGTGGAACTCGCCGGCGTCAAGGTGGCGACGCGAACCGATGTAACGAAAGCCCTGATGTCCGACGAGCATCCGGATTGCATCATCCTGGCGACAGGCGGCATTCCGCGCCTGCCCCCGATGCCCGGCGGCGGCGAAAGCAGATTGATCCATGCCCATGACGTCATCACTGGCAAGGCGAAGACGGGCGGCCGGGTGGTGGTCTACGACTGGATGGCAAATTGGATCGGGGTGGGCGTCGCGGAGAAGCTGGCCGCGGAGGGCGCCTATGTCCGCCTGGCGGTAAACGGGCCCTGTGCTGCCTTCAGCATTCAGAACTATACCCGCGACGCCGCCATCTCCCGGCTGTTCAAGCTGGGCGTGGAGACTATCCCCTTCATGCGGCTGTTCGGCATCGAGGATCGCACCGTCTATTTCGTGCACACGCCCTCGCAGGAAATCCTGATCCTCGAAGACGTCGATACCGTCGTTGCCGTCTATCCCGGTGAGCCCAACGACCGGCTGGCCACCGCATCCCGGCAAATCGGCATCCCGACGTATCTGATTGGCGATGCCTTGGCGCCACGCACGGCGGAAGAAGCGGTGTTCGAGGGCTTGAAGATAGCGACAGAGATCTCACTGGATATCTAGGTTCCGCCTTGCCTACCCTTTTTTGACGAATCGGAAAGAGCCTGTGCATGCCCATCGTGATCGAACCCACAGACCCGCGCCTGGCGAAGGCGAGCAGACTGGTTGAGGAGTTGGATGCCCTGCTGATCTCCCTCTACCCGATGGAGAGCAATCATCTTGTGGCGATCGATCGCCTGGCGGAGCCGGACACGCGCTTCTTCCTTGCCGAGGTGGACGGCCAGGCGCTGGGTTGCGGGGCCATCATGATCTGCGGCGGGACCTACGCCGAGGTGAAACGCGTCTACGTATCGCCGAAAGGCCGCGGCCGCGGATTGGCGAAGCTGATCCTGGCGCGCTTGGAAGAGGAGGCCCGCATACACGGCCTCGGCTTACTTCGATTGGAAACGGGGCGCTACCAGCCGGAGGCGCTCGGCTTGTTCGAATCCCTTGGCTTTCGCGTTTGCAGGCCGTTCGGCGATTACCCGACCGACGATCCGAACAGCATTTTCATGGAAAAATCCCTCGCCTGACTCAGGCGAGCGGGTTGTGCACCACGTGGGTGCTCAGGCAACCCCCGTCAGGGGCAGTTCGATGCGCATGAGAAGACCGCGGCCCGGCCGGTTCTCCGCGCGGATGCCGCCGCCCAGCGCCTGAAGGTAACGCCGCGCCATCCAAAGGCCGATGCCGTCATGAGTGGCACCCTCCTGGCCGATTTCGGTGCCCGCCCGAACCGAGAAGCCACGCTCGAATATGCGCTCGCGATGTTCCGGGGGAATGCCCGGCCCGTCGTCGGTCACCGCGATCTGGGCGCGTCCGCCGGTGCGCGAAAGCTGCAACTCGACGCGGCTGCCGGTCGGGCTGAATCCGATGGCGTTGTCCAGAACGGCCTCGACGGCGGTTTCGATCAATTCTTCGCTGCCCAACACGTTCAGGCCGTCGGGCAGATCGGTGGTCAACATGACGCCGCGGCCTTCGGCCAAGCCCTGGTAAGCCTTGGCCATGCCGCGCAGCAGGCGGCTCAAATTGACCGGCCGGCGCGGCGGGTCGAGAAGTTCGGCGACAGATTCATCCAACCGGCGCGCATCGTCCACCAGATTGTCCAGGCGATCGACCGCCTGCTCCATGACCTCGATGGCGCGCTTGCCCCGCGTATTGCCCTCCACCAAGGCGCGCCGCAAAGGCTCCAGCGACTGGCGCATGATGGCAATGGGCGTCTTGAAGGCATGGGCATTGTCTTCCGCACGCCGGCGGATGCTTTCGGCGGTCTGACCCAATGTCGCGACAAGCCGGTCGAACTCGACGGCGACACCATCCAATTCGGCGATTTCATTCTGCTCGGCAAAGCCCCGCTTGGCGCTGCCGCCCAAGCGCAGAACCCGTGCTAGGCCCTCGAAGCGCACGACGCTGCGGCGGATAAGCAGAAAGACGAACAGCGTAAGCCCGGCAAGGCCGAGATAGATTCCGGCGGCAAGCTCGACCTCGAAGCGTCGCCAGTAAGGCGTACCCAGCGCCGCGCCCAACAGATCATCGACCGGGTAGGAAAAGATGATCGCCCAGCACCCCGCCGAGGTCAGCACCGGCACGACCGAGGTCAGGATCTCCTCGCGGCCTATGGCGTTACGGTAATGCTGAGAAAGGGGCCGGTCGCCGCTGCACGATTCCGCCACATCGTCCAGGACACCTTGGGAGAGAAGCTCGTGGCGCTGCGTATCCAACTCTGTGGCATCGAGGGTGGGCGCCGAGGCCACCAGATAGAATCCGGCGGCGCCGCCCTGATTGGCAGGCCGAAACAATAGCCGGATGCGGGCGCTGCCATCGGAGAGGCGCGACAGCGTATCGCCGGCATTGGTAAAGCTTGTCGGATCGGCCCGGCGCAGCAACGGATCGAGGGCGGTCGCGACAAGCCTACTCTGCGCCTGGACGCTGCGCAGCAGTAGATCGCTGCGCTCGCGGTCGGCTTGTTGAAAGGTTAGATAAAGCACGACGGGGACAGCGACGAAGGTCACCACCAGAAGACCAAGCTTGCCGGACAGCGAGCGATGAATCCGACCAAGCGGACGCGTCATTCGCCATGGTCCCAGTAATAGCCATAGCCGGAATAATTCTTGATGCTGTCGAAATTGTCATCGAGCGCGCGGAATTTCTGCCGGATACGCTTGATGAACGAGCGGACGTTGACCCGATACCCTTCCTCGCCCCAGCCTGCGACAAAACCCCGGCCCCGCACGATGTCGTAGATGTCGCGATAGGAGAAATCGCGCTTGGGCGTCTCTGCCAATGTCTGCAGGATGGTGAATTCGGTCAGGGTCAATTCGATGCGATGGCCGTCCCAGAAGGCGCGGCCGATGGTCGGGCGAAGTTCGAGCTTGCCGCGCTGCATGACCTCCGAGCCGACCGGTACCGGCCGCTTTCGGCCGTCCATGATCAGGGAAAGGCGCTGCAGGATCACCGAGAGGCTGCGCGACTTGCTGATGAAGTCGACGGCACCCAGCGCCAGCGCCGCCTCCTCGTATATATTGTCGGTGAGCGCCGTCAGGAACAGCACGGGCATGCTATGGCTGCGCTCACGCATCAGGCGCAGGACAGCCAGGCCGTCCAGCCCGGGCATGCGCCAATCGAGCAGCACCGTGTCGATGGTGGCGTCCTTCTCCAGATGGTCGAGGGCGCCTTGCCCGCCATCGACGTTCTCGACTTCATAACCCTCGTCCACGAGGTTCTGGCCGAGCGATTCGCGAAACAGCGCATCGTCGTCGACGAGCAACAGGCGGCCTTTGACTGTGGTATCAGCCAGCATGGTTCTTCAACAGCCCACCGACGCAATTGCGCCGGTTTGTATCCGTGGGGTCGCGATCGTCAATCTCATAGGTCAATGTCCGATAACTGGTTCCGCCGATTTCGGGGTAGAAAAACAAACGTAGATCGCAGGTCGTCGAACTGTAGGTCCAGATACGCGATGGTGGCGTGTCCGTGCGCGACTTGGGCGCGCCGAGCAGGCGTACGGCATCCGCCTCGCTGAGCCCGACCAGATGATCGGGATCGGTGTCGGTGGAAGCCGATGTCGCCGAATCCGCCGCCGGCGCACGTGCCGTGACGGTTTCCGCCGCCTGGGGCACCCCGCTATCGCCCGCGATTGGGGACAGCCACTCGCTACTTGAGTCACCCGTGGCTCTCATGCTTTCAAGGGACAATTTCGTGCCCGGCTTCAGTTCAGGGGTCGGCGGGGTCGGAACCTCGGCCGGCGGCGGGGCTTCAACCAACGGGCGCACAGGCGTCGCCGGGGGCACGAACACCGGCCCGATCGTAATCGGATGATGGCTGCACGCCGCCAGAATGGCAGCCAACAATAGCATACTGCCGAACCGAACCGAGCCCATATCCGCTCCCATTGGGCGCCGGCATGTCGGTGGTGCACCGAGCCATGCCTGCGACGCCTGGATTTTGTCCCAAAATTGCCATCGAGACCAGGGGGCCGTTCATTTTTTCTTCGGCTTCAAGGCTACCCAGTCCTCTTCGGTCAACCGGTCCAGAAAGTTGAACTGCCCGGCGCCCTGCAGCCATTCGCCGCCATCGATCGTCACCACCTCGCCGTTGACATAACCCGCCATGTCGCTGAGCAGGAATGCCGCAAGATTGGCCAGTTCGCCATGTTCGCCGACACGTTTTAGCGGATTCTTGGCTTCGAAGACTTGCGCCAGATCGGGGCGCGGCACCAGCCGATCCCACGCACCGGCCGTCGGAAACGGTCCGGGGGCGATAGCATTGAGACGAACGCCCCGCCCGCCCCACTCCACCGCGAGGCTGCGGGTCATGGCCAAGACGCCGCCCTTGGCCATAGCCGAGGGCACGACATAGGCCGAGCCGGTCCAGGCATATGTGGTGATGATGCTCAGCACGCTGGCCTTGCGCCCGGCCTTCAGCCAGCGCCGGCCGCAGGCAGTGGTGCAATAGGCGCTGCCATGCAGCACGATGTTGAGAACGGCGTCGATGGCGCGCGGGCTCAACTCCTCGCTGCGCGCAATGAAATTGCCGGCGGCGTTGTTGACCAGATTGTCGAGAGGACCGTTCGCCCATATCGCATCCATCATCTTATCGACCGCTTCGGCGTCGCGGATGTCGCAACCATGCGTTTCCACCTTGCCGTCCGTCTCCGCCGTCAAATTCTTCGCGGCCTCGGCAAGCACTTCCTGGCGGCGTCCACAGATAACGAGATGGGCGCCCAGTTCGAGGAAACGGCGACCCATGGACAGGCCAAGCCCGGTGCCGCCGCCCGTGACCAAAATGCGCCTACCCCTCAGAAGGTCGGGCTGGAACATCGAAATCCTTTCTCTCCTGGCGCTCGTTCGATTCCACCCAACCGGCGACGAATATCGTCAGGCGAGGCAGACCGGAAATCGCAACGGCGGGGTTGTGATATTTTTTGTCCAGAATTGCAGACTAGATGGCTTGGGCAAATCCGCCCGCGTCAGAAAAGCTGTTCCGAATCCTAGGCTTCATGCGGACGCAGCAGCTCGCGGGCAATAATGTGGCGCTGAATTTCGCTGGTGCCGTCCCAGATGCGCTCGATGCGGGCATCGCGCCAGAGCATCTCCAACGGCAATTCATCCATCAACCCCATGCCGCCCAGCACCTGGATCGCCTGATCGGTGACCATGCTGCCCCGGGCATATTTATCCGCGACGCATAGCGTCAGCAGATCGGCCGCCCTCAACTCGGTCGCCATATCGGCCAGTTTGAAGCCGACTCCCTGGAAGCGGCCGATGGTCTGGCCGAACTGTTTGCGGGTTGCGGCCCATTGAGTGGCGATTTCCAGCGCGCGCTCGGCCTTGCCGCAACAGGTGGCGGCGACAAGGATCCGGGTACTGGCCAGCCATTGGCCGGCCTGATCGAAACCCTTGCCCTCGTCGCCCAGGATATTGCGCGTCGGCACGCGGCAGTCGCTGAAGGAGAACTGGTAATTGTGATAGCTGCGATGGCTGACCGATCGCGGCCCACGGGAGATATCGAAGCCCTTGGTGTCGCTGTCGACAAGAAAAGCCGTGATGCGCTTTCGAGGACCCTTGGGAGTCTCATCGACACCGGTGACGGTGAACAGGATCACGAAGTCGGGGCGCGTAGCGCAACTGATGAAATGCTTGCTGCCATTGATGACGTAGTCGTTGCCCTCCCTGACCGCGCGCGTCTGGATGCCCATGGCATCGGAGCCGGCGTTGGGTTCGGTCAGCGCGAAGGCTTCCTTGCGTTGACCCTTGATGACCGGGAACAAGTAGGCCTCGCGCTGATTCTCGCGGCAGGCGTTCAGAATCTCGGATGGGCGTCCGACCCAGCCCATCATGCCCCATGTGGCCTTGCCGAGTTCGCGATCCATCAGCGTGACCGATAGATAGTCGAGGCCGCCGCCGCCGACATCCTCCGGCATGTTGGCGGCAAACAGCCCCTGCTCCATGGAGCGCTTCTGGATCTGCTGGCCCAACTCATACGGAACTTCACCCA
>WNFQ01000728.1_pt1 | contig 22335 bp, 19 predicted proteins | sample 5400171 | NCBI WGS metagenome assembly WNFQ01 (sample SAMN13153356, study PRJNA577476) | soil metagenome | isolation source: 20 cm soil under Madrone tree | place: USA:California | collected 2016-06-14 | reverse complement strand
AAGTTTACGGATTCCCCGGTACAAGGTGCGCGGCGCTGGGGTCGTGAGGAACGAGAGATAGTGGAACAGCGACTCTTCGTCAATATCGCGACTCTGGAGGGGATCGGCGAAGAGCGCCTTGATCTCTGATGCGAACGCCAGCCGGCCGTTGTCCAGCGTGTAATAGAGCGGCTTTATGCCGATCCGGTCGCGGATGAGCCACATCTCTCGGGAACGACCATCCCAAATCGCGATTGCAAACATGCCGCGAAACCGGTCCAGGCAGTCGATGCCCCACTCTTCAAATGCGTGGACGATGACCTCAGTATCTGAGTGATGGGTTTTCCAATGCCGCGGCCGAATGCGGTTGAGCTCCTGACGGAGCTCGGCGTGATTGTAGATCTCGCCGTTGAAAGAGACCCAGAGGCTTCCATCTTCATTGCACATCGGCTGGTCGGCCTCCGGGGAGAGGTCTACGATCGCGAGCCGGCGGTGTCCCAAGCCGACGTTTAAGGCCTGGTCGATCCAAAGCCCGGCGCCATCCGGCCCCCGGTGAATCATTTGATCGCGCAGGCGGGCGAGATACGGCTTCGTAACCCGAAAGTCGCTATTCTGAAATCCCAAGACGCCGACTATTCCACACATGAATCTACCTTACCTCCTGGGGGTAACTAGGTGTAATTGGGTCTCTGTAGTCAGTGGCCCCCGCCAACGGCAGCACTGGGCGAGGGCCGCAGCCGACTAACAACCCTTGCACAAACGGCTCGTTACTCATCTGGTAAGCCGTTCGCAAGATTTCCCACGTGGTGGGGCCGATGTCAAGCCCTCGCTCTTGGGCGATATTCGCAGCACGTTCGGAATCTCCCATGAAAACCATGCCGGTCGCAGAGGAGAGTACGCGTCGCTGAAATATTCCAAGATTCGATTGGTGGTTCGGTCATCGCGGCCCCAGTCGTCGGCATTGATGATGAGACAGCCGCAAGAGACCGGCTTCGTATGAATGTTCGCTTCCGTCAACTCAACCTCGTCGCCGACTTGATCTGTTGGAGCGGAACTTTTTCTGGATTCTTGCTCTGCATCGCACAATCAAAAGAGCAGTTGTTAAGCTCAATAGCTAGAGGGTTTAACATCCTCGATAATGACTGACCGGTTACGGCGGATAAACCGGCTTAGGCGTTGCATTTGCTCTCGTCGGTGGAAGGCAACCAGCTCGGGTGATACTGGACGCGGAACTTGACGGATGGACGCCCACAAATAGCCTGCTCCGAGGGCTAGCCCACCGATGAAGATCGGCGGCAAACTCATCTGACGAGCGGTCCTGAAGAGCTCCCATACGGGATGGTTCCCGATAGAATAATCCTTCACGCCGAGTTTGAAACGTGATTTCAGCAGGCTCCGTCCAGCGGTTCCCATGGCTCGATGGTGTAGGCAAGTCTTCTCAGTAAATGTCCGAGTTCTCCACCCTTTCATTCGTGCGGTAATCACGGCAATGTGATCGATCGACCCACCCTTCACTGGCAAATAGCCGCCGATTTGTTCGAAACACTCACGACGAAACACCTGGCATGCACCGGAAACGTGCTCAACGCTGACAAAGCGATAATCGTAAACTTGCCCAGTAGTTTCTTGGAACGGAGTGCCGACCACCCCTAGTGTCGGATCCGACGCGAGTTTTTCAATCAACAGGGCAAAATAGTCTGGTTCGAACGAGATATCGGCATCCAAGCTTATGATTACGTCATATTTCAGGCCCGACACTCTCGTGTATCCAGCATTAAAGGCACGTACCTTTCCTGCAAAGTCGCGTTCACGACGTTCAGGCATTCTGACAAGTTCAAGCCACGGTATATTAGCAGCATATTGCGTGACGATCTCGTCGGTAGCATCTGTCGAGCCGTCGCTCACGATGACCCATTTGGCGGGCCGCACGGTTTGCGCCACCACGGACTTAAGGGTGAACTCGATAAAATCCGCCTCGTTTCGCGCCGGTGTTATCAGAACGTAGCTAAGAGTGTCATCCATGCTGGTAAATCTGCTACCACTTATTGTGGGACAGCACGCCCGCGCCATCTTGAAAAAGTGTCGGATTGTGGAGAATGGACTTCTTCAGCAGCTGTAACCAATGCAGCCAATCATATCCTCCGTCCAGCTTCGCGCGCAAAAGCGAGAGGTCATCCCAATTGTTTACCGGAAGCCGCGGTAGAAAATATTTGTTGCTGTTACGGCCGGCCCGGCCGAGGATTGTCGAGACGCCATAGTCAAAACCAGTGTTCTGTAACGCGTCTTCCAGATATCGTATGAAATTCTTGTCTTCTTCCGGGAAAGCAAAAGGGTATGAAAATGAGTCAACGGGTCCACCGACATTCTGCTCGATAACCTCTTTCGATCGCCCCAATTCGTATTCTAACTGTTCCGGATTTGTAGACCGTAGATCCGGGTGGGTCACGGTATGCGAACCAAACCGGATGCCGGCCTGTGCGAGAATCTTTACTTCTTGCCACGTGAGGTAATCCGCGCCTTCCACCCGCGTAGCCGTCTGCCCAATCCGATCGGTGACCAGGAAGATCGTTGCGCTAAAGCCACATTGTGTGAGCACATCGATCGCGTCAGTATAGAAATCGTGATAGCCATCTCCGAAAGTAAGGACCACTGCCCTGGAAAGATCCGCGCCGTCCCTCAAACCCACCCACGCTTCTGCAAGCCCTACTGTGCGATATCCAGCCGCTCGAAGCCAATGCATTTGTGCCGCAAAAACAGCGGGACGTGTATTGATGTGGTAGTAGGGATGCGACATCCCAAAAAGATTGTCTGAAATGCTGTGGTACATGAGGATAGGCACACGGGTTCCTGCCGTAGACCCCACCAGGCGGACCAGGGGAGTGGTCAGATAAACCGCGGCGAACCTGTCGAATCGGAGCATTCTGATAAAGGAACAAGTCCCGAGTGAAAAAATAGCAGTGGTGGTCGATTAGGGAAGGAGTGGTATTCCAGTCTCAAGAATCGATGACAATCGTTATTCATCCATCAGCGCGAAGTAAATTGCCTCGAGCCTGAGAGTTCCATCACTTTGGCAGCGACTGTGTCCTGCTGGGCCTGCAACAATTGCGGAAACATAGGAAGAGAAACAATTTCGGCGGCGACGCGCTCGGTCACCGGAAAATCGCCGGTCGAGTAGCCCAGATGTTGATAGGCCTTTTGTTGATGGAGCGGAATTGGGTAGTGGATGGCAGTGCCAATTCCGGCTTCTGCAAGCTGGGCTTGGAAGACTTCGCGATCTTGAACCCGGACGACGTATAGGTGATACACGCCTTTTGTCCAGGAAGCTTCCACGGGAAGGCCGATAGCATCCTTTGCTTCAGCCAGGAGCTCATGATAGCGGTGCGCCAGGGCGCGGCGTGATTTATTCCAGTTCTCCAGGTGGCGGAGCTTTACGGAAAGCCAGCCCGCCTGGATGGAATCGAGCCGGCCGTTGTAGCCTTCGATGTCGTGGTAATACTTTTTGGCCTGGCCGTGGTCGCGAATCATTTTCATACGTTGGGCGAGAGCCGCATCGTTCGTCGTAATTGCACCGCCTTCACCACACGCGCCCAGATTTTTGCCGGGGTAGAAGCTGAACGCGGCGGCGAGGCCCATCGAACCGGCGCGCTTCCAGGTCTGATCCTTCTTCGAATAATATTCCGCGCCATGCGCCTGGCAAGCGTCTTCCACCACGATCAGGTTGAACTTCTCGGCGAGATCCAGGATGGGGTCCATGTCCGCCGTCTGGCCGTACAGGTGAACTGGCACGAGGGCAGCGACGCGCTTGTTCGACTTGCGCTCAACCAGCTTCCTGGCGCTGGCGTCGAAATCGCACTCGGTCTCCAGGAATTCCCGGAGTTTGACCGGGTCCATCGTGAAGGTTTGCTCGTTGATGTCGACGAAAGCGATGGCGGCGCCGACTTGTGAGATCGCTTCCGTGCTCGCGATAAAAGTGTGCGGGACGGTGACGACGATGTCCCCCGGACCGACACCCGCTGCCATAAACGCGAAACGTAGCGCATCCGTTCCGCTGTTCACACCGACGCAATACTTCGTGTGGCAGAACGCTGCAAATTCCTGTTCGAACGCTTCGACCATCGGACCACCGATGAAGCCCGCCGTGTCAAATGCCTTGTTCACGACGGCAAGAAGTTCTTCGCGCAGCTCCTTGTGAGGAGCAACCAGGTCCAGAAAGGGAACTTTCGTGGGATTAGACATGTTCTACTTTTTCTCCTGTTCGACAGACCGCAAGAACTTTGCCGGATTTCCAGCCACAATCGCGTTCGGGGGAACATCTTTGGTGACGACACTTCCCGCGCCGATGATGGCATTTTCTCCAATCGTGACATTGCTGAGAATGGTCGAACCCGACCCAATCGAAGAGCCCTTGCAGACTCTCGTAATTTCTACTTTCCAGTCGGCCTCGGTTTGCAGTTCGCCATCCGAAGTGGTGGCGCGGGGATAACTGTCGTTGATGAACGTCACGCTGTGGCCGACGAACACGTTGTCCTCGATTTGCACGCCCTCGCAGATAAAGGTGTGGCTGGAAATCTTGCAGCGTTTCCCGACCCGGGCATTCTTCTGAATTTCCACGAATGCGCCAACCTTCGTTTCATCGCCGATTTCGCAGCCATACATGTTGATAAATTTGGAGAGCCGGACGTCCTTGCCCAATTTTACGGAAGGTGCGATGGAGTTGAATTCGTTCACAGGGTGATGGCCTCTCCCCGATTGCGCACGGAGCGGTCCGCCGCCTCCAAAATGCGCACGACCCGCAATCCGGCGATCCCGTCATTGAACGGAGTCGAATTTCCCTCTATGCACTTCAGAAAGTAACTGGTCTCGGCGCGCAGCGCCTCCACCTGCTCCACTTGGGGCGCCCACATGTCGCCGGAACGGTAGCTGACGAGCAGTTGGTGTAAATTGCTGGGATTTGCGGACATGCTCACGCCTTTGTCGTAAATCCTGATTTTTTCGTCGGCTTCCAGATCGTTCCACACCAGCATTTTCTTTTCGCCCCCGATCAGTGTGGTGCGCACTTTCACAGGAGAAAGCCAGTTCACGTTCACGTGGGCGATGATTCTTTTCGGAAAATACACGGTGATAAAGGCTACGTCCTCAACCCCGTTCAAGTGCATCTCCCCGGTGGCCACGACGGCCTCGGGTTTCTCCGCAATCACATGGTCCATGATGGATAGATCGTGAGGCGCGAGATCCCAGATTACATTCACGTCATGTTGGAACAGGCCCAGGTTTACTCGCAGGGAATCGTAGTAATACAGCTCGCCGAGCTCTTTCTTGTCCACCAGATCTTTGATCTTCCGCACGGCCCCGGTAAAAAGAAAGGTGTGGTCGATCATGATTTTCAGGTTCTTGCGGTCCGCCAGCTCAATCAGCTCTTCCGCTTGGGCGGCGCTGCAAGTAAACGGCTTCTCCACAAAAATGTGCTTGCCATTTTCAAGAGCCCGCTTCGCCAGTTCATAGTGGGTCCAGACCGGAGTGACCACGGCGACGACATCAATGTTCGCGGATTTCAGGATTTCATTCTCGTCGGTCGTAAAACCGATGCCTGGATGCGCCTTGCGCAACCGCTCCTCGCACTTCGGATTCTTATCGCAGACCAGAGTAACTTCGGAACCATCGTGGGCGTGGAAGTTCCTTACGATATTTGGTCCCCAGTATCCGTAGCCAATTACACCGATGCGAATCATGGCACTCCTTCCAGTTGGGCCAGCGCTCAGAGCGATTTAGGTTGAGGCGAGAACTTGACCCGGGAACGGTCACTTTCAGGGGATATGAGGGGTTCCGCGCTGATTCCTGGAGCAGCCGGGTTCTGTTCAAGGTTGCGGATCAAGCTGCGGGTTGTTAAAGCAAACGAATCAAATTCCGTAAATCGTGAAGGACTCTAGTGCGCGCCATCGCCGAGGATGACAGCGCCGGGTGTCTGCAGAAGAATCCGCAAGTCCAGCCAGATTGACCAAGAGCGCGCGTAACGAAGATCGAGGCGCACCATGTCGTCAAACCGCGTCCGGCTTCGGCCTTCGACCTGCCATAGTCCGGTAATCCCCGGCTTGATTTCAAGAACCCGCCGGCGGTGCCACACATTATAGGCGCGGAATTCGTAGGCGATCGGAGGGCGCGGGCCGACGAGGGACATGTCCCCGCGGAGCACGTTCCAGAATTGAGGAACTTCATCAAGACTGGTCTTGCGCATGAATTGGCCGATCGGCGTGATTCGCGGATCCTTCTGGATCTTGAACACGGGCGCCGCGCCGGAAGCCTCCGCGGGCTTTCCCTCAACCTTGCCGGCAATGAATTGGCTGACATATTCCTGGTGAATCCGCGAATCGCAATCCCTCCGCATGGAGCGGAACTTCAGGAACGTGAATGGTTTCCCGTACTGGCCCATGCGCTCCTGCCTAAAGAGCACCGGTCCCTTGGAGGTCAGCTTGATGATCAACGCAATGGCCGCAAAGAACGGAGCGAAAACCAACAGAGCCGCAGCGCTGCCCAGAATGTCGATGGCGCGCTTTAGCGCCAAAGCTCCGCGCTGGGTGGATTCCTTCTTTTGAAGCTCGGGATAAAGCGTGAAATTTGCGGAATGGTCGCCACCCTCCTCGCCGATTTCTTCCGGGAAGAAGTGGAAGGAGATCGAAATGCCAGCGCTGTTCTCCCGTCCCAGCGTGGATTCGAACGCTTTACGGACCTTCGAGAGGAATCTTTCCTGCACCACCTGATTTGTGGCATTTCCGAGTTCCGTGCCGATTACCCCGAATAGGTTGTTTTCCAGGTACCAACCGATGATGTCGGTCTCCCGGGTCGCGTCCGACAATGCCCCAACCAGCGCAGAAAGTTCGCGGTCCTTGTGATTCAAGCCGTTGCCCTTCTTCACATCAACCAGCACCAGCACGAACCGCTTTTGTGCCCGCTCGGCGCGCCTGCGCTCCAGGTACAGCATGGAGATAAAGGCATCCTCGCTGAGCAACGTGCGTTGCGGTGCGTTGCCTTGCTCGTGCACCGAGACGTGCGCATGCACGTCGAGTATCCGGCGACCGTTGCTGCTCTTTAAAGTGGCTTCTAAGGGCGCCATTGTTCTTCTCTAAACTCTCTCAGCGGATCGAGCTGGATACAGCAGACGTCTGCAAAACTCCACCGCTGTTAACCACCCGGCGCTGCTCGTTAACCGGTACGAGCCACGCTAGGTCAACTTCCAACGCTACCGACCTCTGCAACAGACTCACGGACAAAACCACTCGATGATTGCCCTTGAAATTGATCAGGATGCCTTCAAGTCCGCTGAGGGTCCCGCAGGCCACGCGAACCCGCTCACCCACTTCGATATAAGGCCACGGTTGATGCGACGCCCCGGAGGAAACCGCCATCTGGATTGCGGAAATCTCTTCCTGTGCGACCGGCAGGGCAGTCCGGCCGTTTCCAACGATCTTCTGTACTCCCGCCGTCATGACAACCGCTCGTCGATCCTGGAAATCAAACCGGCAAAACAAATAGCTTGGGAAAAGCGGTTGCTCGACTTCCTTGACCCGGTCGGACCACTTGCGCACGCTTTTGTAGGTGGGAAGGAAGCACTCGAGTCCGTGCCCTTGGAGCTGCGAGGCTACAAAGGACTCTTTGCGGGCGTGCACGTACAGGGCATACCAGTTGAAGCCGGGTTCAACGTCAGTCGAGTTAGGACCAAAAATGCCCACTTTCAGTTTCCGCCTTTGCTTTCAGGAGACCGGCAAATCCGCGCCGCGCAGGCTACCGCCACTTTTCTCCCAGAGGTACCACCGACCACGTGCTGTTAATCGCAATTCGTCTGCCAGACCCAACCCGCTGAGTCTGGCGTCTGGCTTTCCTCGCCCGACTGTAACTAATTGAAATATAATAGGTTAAACACCTAGGAAAGATTGATTCCAGGTGCTTGCGGCGTTCGGCTCGATCCGGCCGCTGAAGAAGAGAAATCCGATGCCCTATATTTGCAATTCCCTTCCGAGAGGGGGACAAGACTAGGGAAATTTCGTTCCACTATTCACAGTCTATTCATAAATAGAGATTTAGCAGAGACATCAGACTAGCTATCAGTTTGACCCACTCTGGACTGGCTTTTGACCTCCATTTCTCTGCCCCAGAGTTGTCGATTCCCGGTTCCCCTCGGGGCCTCTGGTTTGGCACCTCGCCTGCTAGCTTAGAGTTTCCTCTTGGCCCGAGGAGCGTCTCGTGTGACTTTAGAACCCAGTATTGCCTAGCCAACCGTCAGGAGCCCACTAGAGAAAGAGCAGGTTCGTTAGTTGATCTATAAGCTCGACCCAATCTCGGACCCCCGCTGGGGAGAATTCTTGCAGCGCGATTCGCGCGCCTCGGTTTTTCACTCCAAAGGTTGGCTGCAGGCGATCCTGCGCACGTACGATTACGCCCCCGTGGTGTTCACCACGACTCCACCAGGCCGGCCGCTTGAAAACGGCGCAGTTTTCTCGATTGTAAAAAGCTGGCTAGTCAGGCCTCGGCTGGTGTCCCTACCGTTCTCGGATCATGTCGATCCGCTGATGGATAAAGAGGAGCACCTGGAGGAACTACTGGAGGAACTACGCAAGGGTCAAAACGAGAGGGAATGGAAGAAAATCGAGTTACGGCCGCCGGCGACTGGCCGACGACATCCAGGCTGGAGTACGTTTCACGACGGCCAGAGTTTCGTCCTTCACCACGTTGATATGCGCCCGGGGCTGGAATGCGTTTATTCACGATTTCAACACGACTCCATCCAGAGGAAGATTCGCAAAGCCGAACGCGCCGGAATTCTGCAAGATGTCGGCGGAACCGAGCGCCACCTCCGGCAATTTTTTACGCTGCACGCCATGACTAGGCGCCGTAAAGGGCTGCCCCCGCCGCCTTTTTCCTGGTTCCAGAATATTATTGATTGCCTGGGAGCGAAGGCGAAGATCCGGGTTGCCTCAGTTGATGGCCGTCCGATTGCCGCGATTCTGACCCTGCGATTCAAGGAAACAGCCGTCTACAAATATGGGTGCACGGATGATCGGTACCATAATCTTGGCGCCATGCCGTTTCTCCTATGGGCCGCGATACAGGAGGAATTCCACTCTGGTGCACGGGATTTTGATCTTGGGCGCTCTGAGCTCGACAACCCTGGCTTGATTCATTTCAAAAAGAAATTTGGGGCGGAACCCACGGAGCTCTGCTACAAAATTTTCCCCGCCGAGGCTTCTCCTACGATTGACAAAAATTGGCGTCTGACCTGGGCGAGAAAACTATTTGGGTTATTGCCGGATAGGGCGTTGATCCACGCCGGTTCGTTGATCTACCCCCATATTGGCTGAGTGCATCCAGCACGCCAGGAACAGCGGTTCGGGCACAACGAGGGCGTGGCAAGGATGGAACTCAAGGGTTGCTGATTGGCCTCGGAGCCATTCGGCCAGACAAGCGAAAGAGTCTATAAGAGGAGATCCCCGTGGGGACCACTATCGTCACAGCTATTTTCGTTCGCGAAATGTTGTCGACGGCGGGTTCAGGCGGAATCGTGATAACGCCTCGCCCAGGTTCTGCAAAAACGCCTCGGAGTTATAAACGTCCGAATTGTTGTTGACCTCTCCGGCCGGAGCAATGGGCTCGACTTCGTCCAGTTGAAATTCGCGCGCGACGTCTTCCACGATCTTCGGCCCAATGGGACGCTGCTGGTCCACGAACGCATTCACCAGCGAATGCTCGCACAACAGATTCACCACGCGCGGGATCCCCATAGAATACAGGTGCACCGCCTCCACGGCCTTTTCGCTGAAGACAGGAGTGCCATCCGCGCCCGCGATGCGCAGCCTTTCACGGATGTACTCGTAGGTCTGCTCCGCGGTCAGCGGCGAGGTGTGGCAACGCAGCATGATTCTTTGCCGCAGTTGCCGCAACTGCGGCAATCTCAGTTTTTCCTCAAGTTCCGGCTGTCCTGATAAGACGATCTGCAGAAGTTTCTCCGTGGAAGTCTCCAGGTTGGTCAGCAGGCGGATCTCTTCAAGTACCGGGAAGGTCAGATTCTGCGCCTCATCGACGATCAGCACCACCGTCTCTCCCGCCCGATACCTTTCCAGTAGCCAGTGGTTGAGCTTCAACAGTTGCTGGCTCTTCGATTTCGATTCGCACGGGATATCAAACTCTGCCAGTATGAAGTCGAAAAGCTGGCTGGAATTCATCCGTGAATTGAACAGGAACGCGGTCCTCGTTTGCCTGTGATGCAGCCAATCGAGAAGTCGATTCACCAGGGTGGTTTTGCCAGTGCCGACCTCTCCGGTCAGCGTGATGAAGCCCTTGCGGGTCTGGATGCCATACATCAAACCAGTCAGCGCCTCCTCGATCTGCTTGGTCAGATAGAGGAAGCGGGGATCGGGATTTACGTTGAACGGATTTTCTTTCAATCCATAGAAGCTTTTGTACATATTCCAGAGGCTCTCTAATCTCCTGACATACTTGCCGCAATTACCGTCCGAACTCTTCCGTCATACATAAATGCAGACCGCGAACTCATTCGATTACGAAAGGCCGCGTGTGCCACTGAACAAAGACCGAAATGGTGTGCTGCGTGGTGCTCGCATCACAATTCGTTCCCGTGCACCCTGACTGGTTCGGTACGTTGACAGATGCATTGTACGACAGCGAGAAGTTGACATTCCTTCCGATTGGACGCGAGACTCCTGCTCCAAGGTACCAGGATTTGAAGCTCGTGCCGGGAATCGTGGTGCCAATGTTCGAACCAGGAAGAGAACGGTTGTCGCCAAATCCGAAACTCCCATTCACCGTCCAAAGGCGTGTCAGGCGGCGGTTCGCGGACAACGTAATCTGGTCCAGCTCCGACCCTGTAAGCACGCCGCTGCCGCCTCCCAACCCATGCACATAATCCAATTCCAGAAAGGCTTTTTGGAAGTTGTACTTCAAATCTGCGCTGAAATACCCTGAAGTTCTGCTTCTGCTCGTTCCAACTGGCACCCGATACGTGGTGTAGTCAGGTCCAGCAAAAAGTTGCAGCGCCAGCCTTTGAGCTATTTTTCTGCCGTAGGCAATGTTCACCGTATGATCGCCCAGAGCCTGAGCCTGGCCTTGATAGTGGTACGCGGTAAAACGATAGACCACGCCAATCGTATCTTTGGCGGTCACCGCGTAATTATATCCAAAGCTTCCGATGTAGTCGTCAGTGTCCACATTTCCAGACTGCGTGAAGTGCAACAATCCATAAGATCCCGACGCTGTCAGCGATTGCCGCGCGCTCAACTGATAGGTCATTTGAACCACTGCGGAATTGCTGTAACGTGGGCCCAGCGCCGCATAAATGCTTTGGCTAGGGACGGTAGTGCCCCCCGATGATGGCCCCGACGGTCCGAGCGGACCTCCGACTCCCGGTAACCCAAGACTTGTAGAGCCCCCAAACCCAAACGCTGTCTGAGGCAAATAGGAGAGCTGATCGTTCCACTGCAACTGCCAACGCCGCCACTGGAAATTTTGCCCGACCCCGAACTGCTGGTACGTACTGTTATTTTCACCTGTCTGGGTCGTGAGCGCGGCCCCTCCCGAATAGTTAAGCACCAATTGCGAGTTGGTCCAGCCCTTTTGCAGGCTTAAGCTGAAGCCCAGGTAATTGGTGACATACCAGTCCTGGGTGCTGTTCGAGGTGAGCGCGTTTGATTGCCCGGTCGCGCCGTATTGGAAGCCCGGCACCCAGTAACTGTGGCGCAAATCAGGATTCCCCAGCGTCAGTGTCTGCAATCCAGTCAACGGTGTCGTGTCTGGCTGCCAGCGGGCGTTCGTATCCGTGACGCCGTTATAATCGTTTGGCGTGTCAGGTTCCGAGATCGGGGGCATGGCTCGGGCCGCGGGCTTCGGTTTATTTGGCTCTGCAGGCTGCTCCGGCTCTTGGGCTCTGGCGATGCCCACACACAGGAGTCCCATCAGGACCAACGTCAACGTATTTAGGAAATTTCGCACTATCTGCCTACACTTTCCTACGGCACTACAATCACATCGCCCGGTTGCAACTGGATGTTGTCTTCCGGGTGCTTGCCGTCCAGGACCGCCTTGTAATTAAACGGATGCTTCACCTGTTTACCGTCTTCGATGCGAAGTATGTAAATGCTCTTGGTTTTGGCGAACTGCGTGAACCCTCCGGCGCTCGTCAGGGCCTGTAAAGCCGTCATGTTCGGCAACAGCGGTTGCGCCCCTGGCCGCATGACTTCGCCGGTCACATAGACGCGGCGGCTGTTGATCTCCGTCACCGTAACGGTGACCTGAGGGCTGGTGATGTATTTGCTGAGTCCTTCGCGAATGGATCCTGCCAATTCCATGGCTGTCAATCCCGCGGCCTGCACGTCATTCATCAGCGGCAGAGATATCTTTCCGTCCGGCCGCACGGGAATTGTCCGGGAGATATCCGGCTCTTTCCAGACGTCGATTCGGACCAAATCCTGAGGTCCAATTCTATATTCTTCTCCGCTCGCAGATTTCGCCTCCGGAGCAGGTTTTGCCGTCGTTCCCGACGCGGGTGGCGTCTTTTGCGCATCCTGTGAATAGGCGCAACTTGTTGCGATCAACACTATCAGCGCCATTCGAACCAGCCATTTCTTCATTTTCTCCCCCGTTCTTGCAGAATGGTTTCCGGAAGTTCGATCTGCTTGATTTTGTAAAGCAGGGATTTGTAGCTGATCTGGAGCTCCCTCGCGGCCCGCTTTCGGTTCCATTTGGTACGTTGCAACGCGCCCAAAATCAACTCGCGTTCTCTCTCCCGGGAAGCCGCTTTGGCTGCAATCTTCAGCGACGAAGTTGCCGATTTTTCCTGCGTTTTCACCTGCTGCAGACGCGCCGTGCGCAGATCCAGCAGGGCCTCTTCGGCGTTGCCAACCGCCACGATTTTCCTGGTGAGGTTTTCCAGCTCCCGGATGTTTCCCGGCCAGGGATATTCCCGCAGAATCTCCAATGCCCCGCTTTCCAGGTTCGGTGTTTTCTTTCCGAGCAGCCTCGAATGCTTCAACAGAAAATACTCCGCCAGGGCCGCGATGTCTTCTTTTCTTTCCCGCAGGGCGGGCAGGCGCACGCACGCGCCGTTTAAACGAAAGTACAATTCTCTTCGGAATCCTCCGGATTCGATCTCATTCTCCATGTTTTTGGTCGCCGTGGAAATCAGCCTTAAATTCCGTTGTCCGGCGTGCCGGTTCCACTCGCTTTCCGAGAGTACGGAAAGCAGCACCTTTTGCGTTGCCAGATCCAAGTCGTCAATGCCGTCCAGGATTAGGCTCTCAGGCCGACCGGAATCCTGCCCTTCACGGAACACCTCGCGCAACGCGGAAACGATCCTTCTTCCCTCAAGAAGCCCACAGTTGATTAGCCGAGGTTGCGGGTTCAAGGCGCCAGACAGGCGATGAATGGTTCTGGCGTATACTTCCTTGCCGGTTCCGCTTTCCCCCACGATGAGGACTGGGATGTCGGTCTGCGCCACTTCCGCGATCATCACATTCAGCCCCCTGATCGTAGGGCTCTCCCCATAGACAAATCCCGTTTCCTGGGCACCGTCGGCGTCTGTGATTGGCCTTAAAAGCGTTTCCATGACTCCCACTCGAGCGGAAAAAGGGCCCAGAGCATACCTTGGGGCGCGCCTTCTCAAAAGGAACAAGATTGTGGGGTGCAAGTAGCTCTCCACAGATGGACCGCGCCCTCGCGTTCCCCGTGTTAAAGTATCTAATTTGTTTACAAACACATACAAGAAAAAAGACCTCATGGTGGCCAGATCAAGGGGACAATCCATGTCCCGAAAAGCTTCCACGATGTGGCAATAACTTACCCTTTCTCCAAATGCCAGGTGGGCCGCATTCACCCCATCAATCCGAGACCCCTGCCTGATCACAATCCTCCTCCCTCGGTGTGCACTCAGGTTTGGGCGCCCGTGGGAAGGCACTCGGGCCGAATAAGGCGTTCAAGATAAATTCGGGAACTCGCTTAATCGCGACGGATTCCCAAATTGTCGCAATGAGTACACTCCGCCAGTTTGCGAATTGATTGAATTCCGCATAAATGGAAATATGAAGACGGGCCATTCATGATCTCGAGACGACGGCAACTTCCCCGGTGACCAGCTTTCAAAATTTTTGCCTTGGTAGCCTGGGGGCGATTCAGACGAGTTTGGGAGCGCTTGATTTGTTATACGACGAATTCTTTCCTGGCGTTCATATTGGCAGAGCAGAGCGCCATGCGGCCGCCCGAAAGTCACATGGCTAACCGACAGTCCACAGAATCGCCGGTTCCCCTGATCAGTATCGTGATCGCCGTTTATAACGACTGGAAGCTCTTGGATCGTTGCCTGCGATCCCTGGCCGGACAAGTAGCCGCGCCGAAATTTGAAGTCATTGTGGTAGACGACGGGAGCAGTCAATCAGCCCCCGAACATATCCTGCAGTGGAACGCGTCCTTTGCCCTCCTGAGTTTGCGGCAGTCCCACCAGGGCATTTCGATCGCAAGGAATTTTGGTGTGCGCCGCTCGACGGGTTCCGTGCTCCTCTTCGTCGATACTGATTGCCGATTTCACCAAAATTGTCTGGCAGCTCTGGCGTCAACGATGGACTCTTTTCCGCAAGAGGGCTATTTTCAACTTCGATTGACGGGAGCCTACACGACGCTGGTCGGGAGAGTCGAACATCTCCGATTGCTGGCGCTCCAGAATTTTCTGCTCCAGGCCGACGGGCACATCAGGTACCTCAATACCGCAGGTTTTGCCACTCGGCGAAGCAGGCTGGAGGTCGATAAGGGCCTGTTTGAACCGGCTGCACTGCGAGGCGAAGACACCCTCTTGCTGGCCAACCTGATCCTGCGCGGGGAACTCCCGCTCTTTGCCAGCGCGGCCATCGTCGAACACGCCATCCCGCTCTCTTTGCTCGGATGCATCACGAAGGACATGCGCTCCGCCTATCTCGAGGTGCGTACCTACGACATGATCGCTGCCCTGGGAGTGCGCGTACGGATTACCAACCGCGAGCGGCTGCGAATGTTAATTTCTATGTGGAAGGCTTCCCGGCAGGATTCCATCGGGCGACTGACGTGGTTTGTGTTGTCTGGCAAGCAAACGCTGCGCTGGATGGCGTCCGTGGCTTCCCGCTGCCTGCCACATCGAGGAATCCCGGCCGGCGAGAAGTTCGACTGAATGGGCCAGGCGATGGCCCCGGGAAACCTGCTTCAACGGTTTGATTCCGGCTCTGGTTTATGACTGGAACTTTCGTACGAGGGACGAGCCAAATTCCAAAAGGACTGGATACGTTCCTGTCGCGAGCTTTGACCACGCCATTTCCCAACGCTTCGAATACAGGCATTGACGAGTTTGGGCTCTTCCCAAGGGACATCGTGATAACAAGTCTTCAGAAAGGCGCTTTCCGAATCTCTCAGCCATTCCTGCGGAAAAAGGGCAACGGTGCTGTTTTCCGTGATCTGGGGGGATTCTCGAAGAGTTCTCCCGGAGACGGCGGAAAATAATGCGCCGGGAAGGTCCCTGCCTGGACCCATGGTCAGATGCCCGACCTGGGTCGAGCGCGGATTAATTTCAATGAGATGCGCATTTCCCGACTCTGGTTCCAACATGTAATCGAGGCCGTGAAATCCGGAAAGATTCAGGCCTCGAACAATCGTTTCGGCAGTTGCCGACATTTCCGCATTCTCAATTAATCTCAGGACCGTTGCAGGACCTGAGGATTCGCTCTTGTTGAGCACCTCGAAATGCAGCGCTGCCATAACTTTGCCCTGCCAACAAGCAATGGCACTGGTCGCCTCCCGCCCGGAAACAAAAGACTGGGCAATCACGGCGGATCGCTCGCGAAGGGCCGACGTCCGGATTAAAGTGTAGTCGTGATCCACAACAGCGCGCTTGATGGCGCGCAACAGGAGCGGAGGAGCCTTCAGGGAGCGTAAGGCAAGTTCTCCTTCGGCTATATTGCGAACAATCCGGACGCCGACACCTCCGGAACTTCCATTGGCCTTCAAAACCGCCGGGTACCCATTTTTGGAGATCCATTCCTCAAGATCTGCCACGCAAGTGATGACTTGCGTTCTCGGCACACGGACGCCCGCTTTCCGTGCGAACTCCAGGAATTCGCCGCGCTTGTAGACTACTGGGAAGCTGGCGGGAGCCCCGAGCGAACGCTCCAGCAAGTCACAAATCCCGGTGCCTTTTTCGCCGAGTCTTTTGGCTTGTTCATAAAGTGCATGGAGATGCCATGTGGCCAGATCGTCTCCCGGGACGATTAGATCCGGCCGGTGCTCGCCAATCGCGCTGGAAAAGGATTGCAGTGGAGACAGCCCCCGATAGTGAGAGATCTTGCGCGCGCAACTGGTCATCTCGATGGGATGGCGTGGCGGACAAACGGCATCAACTATAAATCCGCCTTTTGCCAAGGCCATGGCCAGCCGGGCGGTAGGGACCCACCGGCGCGTCGTTACGATCAGAACCGTAGGTTCCAGGTTTATTGGGGCTTCCGACATCATCAGAAATATACATGAGCCCTCTGGGAGGCGTTCAAATTTATGAGCGGCAGTTGGTTGAAGGGATAATTACTGCCCCGTTCCAAGAAGCAAGAAAGGTAGTCAACAGGTTAGTAACAGCCGCGGAATCTGTCGTTTATACTCCCTTTGCAGCTGCTCGCTTCCATTGGCAGCGCTGGCGGGGTACAGGATGCGACTCTTACGGGATTTTGCCTAGGTCAGGTGCGTCTCAAGGCTATTGCATACGAGATTGACGGCCCAGAATCTTCTGAACTTTCAGAACTCCCTGGGATGGCAATGGAGTCGAGCCAAGGGAGTCATGCCAAGGGAACACACCCTTTCTCCCGAGCTTAGGAGCTGTATCGATCCGTCGGGAAGTCAGAGTCTTTTCCCAGTGGGAAGAAATCTTCCCTCAGGCCATCCAAGTCATTTTGTCAGATCATTGATTCTATTGTCTTTACAAAACATGATCTCGGCTACTTAATTGCACTTCATGGTCCACGTGCCAGTCAAGGCTTAGCGGAAACGTACGTTCCTGCCCTGTGTAGGGGGCCTCCACTACGCCTGCCGACCATCGATTCTACCCGGTCTGCCAACTGGCCTTCGGGGCCGAAACGACAGCAACGCGCGATTACTACGCGTCCAATGCCCCGAGCGCTCGAAGCCTAAAGGAGTGGCTTTTCTCAAATTATGATAGATGCAGCAATTGTCGGAGCAGGCCCTTACGGGCTTTCCACCGCAGCGCATTTTCGCCGCAGCGGCATATCTTTTCGCATCTTCGGACGTCCCATGGAGAGCTGGATTGAGCACATGCCAAAGGGAATGATGCTCAAGTCCGACGGATTTGCTTCCAATCTTTACGATCCCGAAAGTGTGTACACCCTAAAGCGATTCTGCGCCGACCACGGCATTCGCTACGGCGATACCGGGGTCCCGGTGAGTTTGGACACCTTTACGTCGTACGGGCTCGCTTTTCGAGACCGAATGGTCCCGGAACTGGAAGACAAGCTCGTCGTCGCTTTGGATCGCGCGCCCGAGGGGTTTGTCCTGCGACTGGATTCCGGTGAGACCGTGAGGGCGCGGCGCGTGGTGTTAGCCATCGGCATCACCCATTTCAAATACACTCCGGAGAATCTGGCGCATCTCCCTGAAAAGTTTGTCACGCACAGCTTTCAACATCACCATCTTGAACCTCTCCGGGGCCGGGATGTAACAGTGCTGGGTGGCGGCGCCTCGGCGATCGATTTGGCAGGGCTCTTACAGGAAGCCGGTTCAAAGGTGCGGCTGGTGGCGCGTGCATCAAGCCTGAAGTTTCACACCACGCCGGACGGAAAGCCACGGCCCTTGTGGCAGCAAATCCGGCATCCACAATCGGGCCTTGGACCCGGACTGCGCTCGCGATTCTTTGCGAATGCCCCAATGATCTTCCACTACTTGCCGGAGCGGTGGCGCGTGAAAGTAGTCCGCACAAGCCTCGGTCCTTCGGCCGGCTGGCCCAGCAAAGCGAAATTTGTTGGCAAGGTGGAACAACTGCTGGGCTATTCCGTACAGCGGGCCGAAATTCAAGAGGGCAAGGTTCGGCTGTCGCTTCGCTCGGCAGACGGCAGCGAACGGGAGCTTTTGACAGACCATGTGATTGCGGGAACGGGATACAAGGTGGACTTGACGCGATTGAAGTTTCTCAGCAACGATCTCCGCTCTCGAATTCGTCTGGTGCAGGGTTCGCCTGCGCTCTCGTCCTCGTTCGAATGCTCCGTTCCCGGGCTCTACTTTGCCGGTGTCGCCGCCGCGAACAGTTTTGGGCCCGTGATGCGGTTTGCCTTTGGGGCGGGCTTCGCGGCTGACCGACTCACGAAAGCAATGGCAAAATCACCTGTCCGTGATCGCATATCGGTGTCGGCATCGACGATGGTAGAAATGACCAAAGAGGGAGACCCCACGTCTTCTTCTTCGATTTGAAGCTGAAACTGGAATTATGAAGAGAGAAACGGCTGCGATTCATGTTGGTTACGATGGCGACCCCACGACTCATGCCGTGGCGGTTCCCATTTACCAGACCATTGCCTTCGAATTTGACAGTGCGGAGCACGGCGCGGCCCTCTTCAACCTGGAAGTTCAGGGGAACATCTACACCCGGATCGGAAACCCGACCAACACCGTGCTGGAGAAACGCATCGCGGCGCTGGAAGGCGGCGTTGAAGCCCTGAGCGTGAGTTCCGGAATGGCGGCCATTCACTATGCCCTGGCCAACATTACGGAAATGGGCAACAACATTGTCTCGCTTCCCCAGCTGTACGGCGCCACCTACACCCTGTTGGCGCACATCCTTCCAAAACAAGGCGTTAAGACAAAGTTTGCCGCCAGCGATCGCCCCGAGGATGTCGAAAAACTGATTGACGAAAATACCCGCGTGGTCTTTTGCGAAAGCATTGGGAATCCCGACGGAAATGTCGCCGATATAGAAGGCCTGGCGCGGGTGGCCCGCAAACATGGTGTGCCTTTGATTGTTGACAACACCGTCGCCACTCCCATGCTGCTGCGACCCTTCGAATACGGCGCAGACGTGGTGGTGCACGCGATGACCAAGTTCATGGGCGGGCACGGCACGACTCTTGGCGGAATGATTGTGGATAGCGGGAAATTTCCGTGGAAGGAGTACGCGGACCGCTACTACATGTTGACGAAGCCGGAAATCGCATACCACGGGGTGGTCTATACCGAGCATTATGGGGACGCCGCGTTTGTGGCCCGCTGCCGCACCGTTTGCCAACGCAATACGGGCTCCACGCTTTCGCCTTTCAACGGTTTTCTACTGCTGCAAGGCGTTGAGACCTTGGCACTGCGCATGGAGCGGCACGTCGAAAACGCTCGGAAGGTGGCGGAGTTCCTGCGAGACCACAACCAGGTGGAATGGGTGAACTATTCCGGATTCCCCGATAATCCCCGCTACGAAATTGCTCAGAAATACCTGGGATGTAACCGGGCATCTCTCTTGACGTTCGGCGTGAAGGGCGGCCTCGAAGCGGGCACAAAGTGTTTCAATGCCTTCCGCCTGTTCAAGCGAATGGTGAACATGGGGGATGCAAAGTCACTGACCTGTCATCCGGCCTCCACCACTCATCGTCAATTGACGCCTGAGGAACAACTCAAGGTGGGCGTCACGCCGGAGATGATTCGCCTGAGCGTCGGGATCGAGCACATCGATGACATACTTGAAGACCTTTCTCAGGCCCTCGCGGCTACTGGTAACTGAGTCCGCCGTGGGAGCCGACATCCGGTTTCGGAGGCGTCATGCCACTTTTCACTTCTAGTGGTTCTTGTCCGATTCCCCCAGCAGGGAACCATTCCTTGCTCCGTGTGGCTGCGCCATCGCAGTGGAACAAGCCCAACGACTTCCTACGAATCGCTCTCGTCAACAACATGCCGGACGCGGCGCTTGAGGACACGGAGCTCCAGTTCTTTGAACTCCTAAGTGCCGCCTCTGGAGACCTGCCGATTCAGGTCGAGTTGTACTCGTTGCCCGGAATCCCAAGGGGAGACCGCGCCCAGCAGCATCTCAATCAGTATTACGGAAGCACCACCGCCCTGCTGAATCAAACTGTGGAGGGCGTGATTATTACCGGAACCGAGCCGCGGCAACCCGAACTTCGTGATGAACCCTATTGGGGCGCGCTGACGGATCTCTCCAGCTGGGCTGAGGAGAACACATGCTCTGCAGTCTTGTCCTGCTTAGCCGCTCATGCGGGGGTCCTTCAGAGCGCCGGCATCCGCCGGCATCCCCTGAGTGAAAAGCGCTTTGGGGTGTTCGAACACGAAATTGTTTCAAATCACCCACTGACCGGTGGGTTTGTTCGTCCGGTCCGGAATCCTCATTCCCGTTGGAATGAGCTCCGCCGCGGGGACTTGGAGTCGGCCGGGTATACCGTTCTCACGGAATCACCGCGTGCGGGAGTAGATTTCTTCGTGAAGGAAAAGAAGAAAAGTCTTTTCGTACATTTTCAGGGTCATCCGGAATATCTTTCGCTGACGCTCCACAAGGAATATCGAAGAGACGTGAAGAGGTACCTACGGCGGGAGCGCGAGAATTATCCGCTCATCCCGGAAGGCTATTTTGATGAGGACTCCGTCCGATTGCTCAGCCAGTTCCAGGAAAAAGCGGAGGGCCAGCGATTGGAAAGTGCTATGGAGTTGTTTCCCGAGGACCAAATTGTCCGAACGTTGCAGCACACCTGGCGCCCCGTCGCCCAACGAATCTATCAAAACTGGTTAAACTACCTCCTCGCGCGAAAGGCACGTTCCCTGTCGACTTCGTTTCTGGCTTCCGTTGGACAGGGGTAGGGCCGTCGGCGTGAATCCGGGAATCCAGGAATGAAGTAACGCGGCGATTCTGCCGGCAAAGCAAAATTCTTTCTTGCAAATTCGCCATGACCGAAGCGCAGATTTCTGAAATCCTCAAAAACCTTCCCCAACGAATCAGCGACGTCGTCGCGCCGTGGGCCGCGCAATCACCGGATCATCCTGCGCTTGTCGAAGAGAGCGGCGCCTGGACGTACAGCCAGTTGGCCGTGGCCGTCGACCACGCCAAGACTTGGCTTGTGGAGTCTTGCATCCGCCCAGGCGACCGGGTGATGCTCGTCTGCGAAAACTGCCGCGTCTTTGTGGCTTTTTTTCTGGCGACGGCCAGCCTCGATGCCTGGCCGGTTCTGGTCAATGCTCGCCTTTCGCCGCAGGAAATCGATCAGATTCGCGACCATTGTGGAGCGCGGCGAGTGATTTACACCGTGAGTGCCTCGCCATTCGCAATGAAACATGCCAAACGCCACAATGCCGGCGTTCGGGAGTTCCTCACTGCGGGTTCGATCGCCATTGGCGAACTGAATCCGGATGTCCTGCCGGAGCCCCTCGAACTAGATCCCGCGGAGAACGTAGGTGCCATGATTTATACATCCGGCACGACAGGGGTCCCCAAGGGCGTAATGCTCAGCCAACGGAGCGTGCTGTTCATGGCCGAGGTCTCGTCAAGAGTTCGTTCGGTAGTTCCGGAAGATCGGTTTTTGGGTGTTCTTCCGATGTCGCATGCCGTGGGCCTCGCCACAGTGTTGCTTGGTTCGTTGATCCATGGAGCTACCGTCTATCTAAGTTCGCGATTCGACCCGGTGGCGGTTCTGCGCACAATCGAAACTGCACAACTGACTCTGGTGCTCGGGGCTCCTTCCATGTTTGCCTTGCTCCTCGAATATTCAAAGATGAAGGGAATATCGTCCCTGAAGTTCCCGGCGCTTCGCGTCATTTCTTCTTCCGGTGCGCCGCTTCAGGCGACGGTGAAGGCAGAAGTGGAAAGCTTATTTGGTATGCCGCTCCACAACGGCTATGGAGTGACTGAGTGCTCTCCGACCATCGGGCTGAGCAGGCCCGAGCTGCCTCGAAAAGACTTGTCGGTTGGCCAGATCTTCCCCGGGATCGAAGTCCAACTAGTTGGAGGAGATGGGGCGCCCGTAGCGGAAGGCAGCGTTGGCGAGTTGAGGGTCAAAGGTCCGACCATCATGAAAGGCTATTACCGAGCACCAGAAGAGACCGCCAATGTCATAAGCAAGGATGGCTGGTTCAATACGCGGGACCTCGCCCGCTTGGAGCAGGGATATCTCTTTATTGTGGGCCGCACCAAGGATTTGATTGTGCGGTTCGGCTTCAATGTGTATCCCGCGGAAGTGGAGGGCGTGATGAACGCTCATCCGGCAGTAGTTCGCTCCGCCGTTGTCGGGCGCACCGTTTCCAGCGAAGGGGGAGAAGAAATCATCGCTTTCGTCGAACTCGCAACGGCATCAAAGATCACCG
>WNFQ01000727.1_pt1 | contig 22343 bp, 26 predicted proteins | sample 5400171 | NCBI WGS metagenome assembly WNFQ01 (sample SAMN13153356, study PRJNA577476) | soil metagenome | isolation source: 20 cm soil under Madrone tree | place: USA:California | collected 2016-06-14 | reverse complement strand
CCTTGCCCCGTCTCCGGGCAAAGACCTGCCAGCCTGTTGTGCTTGATCTGTGGCAGACCGGTCAGCCTACCAAAACGGAGTTCACGACTGTGGGTAACTGGAGACAAGACGGTCGCGACACCGTATTCGAGGGGAACACGTATTACTGGAGCAAGCATCGCGAGTATTTAAAGTTCATCGATCTGCCGAAACGCACGACGCAGCCGCTGGAGCTTGCAACCGGCTTAATCCAATTGTCATCCGAAGACAGAAACGTGCTGGAGTCAAATGGTTGGCGTCTGACGGACTCTCATCCGCTCACTGTGTGCTCCTACAGGGATTATCTGCAGTCATCGCGCGGCGAATTTACTGTGGCTAAGGATGCGAACGTGCGCCTGAAGACTGGATGGTTCAGTGATCGCAGCGCCTGTTATCTCGCCGCTGGCCGACCAGTAATCACTCAGGACACCGGCTTTGGCACGATCCTCCCTACAGGTGAGGGGCTGTTCGCCTTCAACACGATGGAGGAGATCCAGACTGCTTTTGAGGTGATCGAGTGCGATTACGAGAGACACTGCCGCGCTGCCAGAGATATTGCCGAAGAATATTTCAAGGCCGAAACCGTGTTGGCAAGACTGCTAAACGATTTGGGAGCGTGAGATTTGTCCGCCAAGAGATACCTGATCGTAAATGCCGATGATTTCGGCCACAGCTCCGCGATAAATCGCGGCGTGATCCATGCGCATGATCACGGCATCGTGACCAGCGCTAGCCTGATGGTACGGTGGCCGGCAGCCGTCGAAGCCGCAGAGTGCGCTAGAAATCGTCCTGGTCTTAGCCTGGGATTGCACGTTGACTTCGGAGAATGGACCTATAAGGACGAGAACTGGACGCCTGTCTACAATGTGGTACCACTCGACGAAGTGACGGAGTTGCGTCGCGAGGCATTACGCCAGATTGCCGTTTTCCGAAACCTGACGGGCAGAGATCCCGACCACATTGATTCTCATCAGCACGTGCATCTTCGCGAGCCGGCACGCTCTGTGGTACTCGAAGCCGCTCTGGAGTTGAGGGCCCCAGTACGCGATTGCACGCCGGAGATACGTTATTGCGGGCGCTTTTACGGGCAAACCGCCGAGGGCTCGCCCTATGCAGGGGGGATCACCTCAGATGCGCTAATTGAAATCTTGACGCAACTACCACAGGGCGTAACGGAGTTGGCCTGTCACCCGGGTGAAGGAGAGGTTCCGAATACGACGTACACAGGTGAGCGCGCAATAGAGGTGAAAACGTTGTGCGACGCCAGAGTCCGGTCGGCCCTCATTGAAATGGGAATCGAACTGTGCGGGTTCACCGACTTACCGCGCCTCTTGGTATCTTCCGAGAGCGGATCTGCTGCGCCATGAACCCGGAGAACGCATCTGGGCGCTTGCGAGTGGCCCTGATTCCGCCATTGTGGGCTCGTGTCGCTCCCGCTACGCAGGGGGGCGTGGAATTCATCGTGTACTTACTTGCGGAGGAATTGGTCAGACGGGGCCATCAAGTTACTGTCTTTACTTCTAGCGACTCAGCCACCACGGCCAGAGTCGAAGCCCTGTGCGAATGGAACATGATCGAAGCGATGGAAAGGGGCCGCGCTTGGGAGTATGAGTATTACGAGTCGTGTAACATCGCCGAAGCGCTGCGCGCGAGCGACTCGTTCGACATTATTCACTCGCACGTGGGATGCTACGCGATTCCCCTTGGATTCCTTTCGCGAACACCAATCCTGCACACGCTCCATAATCCTATAACCCCCGATGCCATTTGGCTGTTGGAACGCTATGCGAATGCTGCGGTTACGGCCGTTAGTCGGCAGCAGATCGCTGGAGTACCTGAGCAGCGGCGCCGCGGCATTCACGTGATCAACAACGGCTGTGACTTTGACTCCTATGAATTTTCCCCATCTCCCGGAAAATATCTTACGTTCCTAGGGCGAATGGGAGCGGGGAAATCGCCACTCGATGCTATCCGGATAGCGAACGAAACCGGGATGTCCATCGTTCTGGCCGGACAGCCATTCGATGAGCAGGAGCGACTCTACTTCACCGAAAAAATAGAACCTCTGATTGACGGCGACAACGTCGTGTACATCGGACAAGCCGACCATAAGCAAAAGTGCGCCTTGCTAAGAGATGCCGCGGCGCTTTTGTTCCCTATCCAAGCCGAGGAAGCTTTCGGTCTGGTGATGATTGAAGCCATGGCATGCGGCACGCCAGTGATCGCGTTTCAGAGAAGCTCGGTGGAAGAGGTAGTCGATTTCGGAATGACCGGCTTCTACGCTGACTCCATGCGAGCACTGGCCTCGTTTGTGCCTCGCGCGTTAGCGCTTGACCGCAGAATCGTCCGGGAACGTGCTAAGGAACGCTTTGGCCACGTCAGGATGGTGGATGAATACCTGCAAGCCTACGATGGCCTCCTCCACTCGGCCTCGAATGCGCGGGCATCAGTCATTCCTGCGAGGGAATCATGATCGATCCAGCCCTTGCAAGTATCATCGTCAATCCCTATAACTGTGGGCGTTCGCTACGCGAAACCATCGACGGGCGGTTACTTGAAGCGACGACCATCCTTAAACGAGACGGGAAACGATGGCGCGTTGTGGCGCGGTCGAGCGTTGACAGTATCTTTTGTGGCGATAAGAGATTCCAGGAGACCGAATGCGCATCCTGATGCTGAATTCAGAGATCCCATTTCCGCCGATTACGGGTGCCCAATCTCGGTCGTACCACCTCCTCAGGGGCCTTTCTTCGGAGCATGACATGACTCTTGTCGGTTTCAGTTGGGATTCGCAGAATTCGCCAATCATTTGCTCCTTACCGGTCGAAGTCATATGCGTCCCATGGGAGCCTTCAGAACCCTACCGCAAGATGCATGAAGGTAGCCCCTCGGTGTCACAGGCAGCGTACCGTCATCTGGCCTATGAGAGTGCCGAGCCTTGGTTCGTCAGCTATTACAACTCCGCGGCAATGGAGAGCGTGCTGGCCGAGCTCATGTCAAGATCGTTCGATTTGATTCTGATCGAGCACTCGTTCATGGCAAGGTTTTTGCCTTTCTTGTGTGCGGACGTCCCAAAGGTTCTGGATATGCACAATGTCCATACCCTGATGGCTTGGCGGCACGCCCAAGAGAAATCTGGTAGTGAGCAGGTCGATGCGGTCAAAGAGTTTGAGAGAACGCAGTCCTATGAGCGGACCGTTTGTAGTGCATGCCAGCTCTGCCTCTATTGTTCGGACCAAGACGCTGAAGCAGCGCGTCATTTTCTGAATACAGAGCACTTGAGAGTGATACCAAATGGCGTAGATACCGCCATGATGACCATCGGAAAGGCTCCGGTTACGCCTGGGTACCTTCTATTCACGGGGATGATGAACTATGAGCCAAACGTAGAAGCAGTCCGGTACTTCGTTGGGGAGATATTGCCGCTGATCCGAGCTGAGGTTCCATACGCCACATTCCACATTGCTGGGGCGAATCCTACGGCAGAGGTTAAGGCACTCGCATCCGACAGCGTGTATATCCATGGTCCTGTGCCCGACATGCGCCCATATTTTCACCAAGCCTCTGTTGTGGTCGTGCCGTTGCTCCACGGCGGCGGCACGCGACTCAAGATCCTGGATGCCGCCGCCTGCGGCAAACCTATTGTGTCAACTTCAGTGGGGGCTGAGGGGCTCAATTTCGTGGACGGTCGAGATCTTCTACTCGCGGATTCAGCTCCGAGATTCGCTCAGACTGTCGTCAGACTCTTGTCCAATCCTGACCACCAGGCTGACCTCTCACGAAGGGCATGCCGTGCGGCAAAAGCTTACGACTGGTCGAAGATTGCTTCAGAATTCTGCAGGGTGATCACCGGTATCGCCCAAGGGCGCCGCGGAGTCGGGTTTAGTTCTCAATCCTTTGAAAGAGACGCCGCCGCACATCGCGAGAGTGGCTAAAGTCAATGACGGCAATCGGGTTATCTCGAGGGGAGGGCTAGAACCACATCGTGAATCATCGACTCAGAGGCGGCACAGGTATGTTGGGCATCAGCGCGTGTATCTTTGCTCTTGCTGTAAGTGCGCTGCTGGTAGCCCAGCAAACCCATACTGGCAGTGGATCCGAAGAAGGCAAACAGCTCTTCGTAGCTAACTGCGCGCCTTGTCATGGCCCGGACGGAGACGCAATCGCAGGAGTCGATTTTGGACGCGGTAAGTTCCGGCGCGTATCGTCTGATGGTGATGTTCTTGAGATCGTCAAAGCTGGAATCCCGGGAACGGCAATGCCTGGGTTTTCGAATGAGCTTACGGAGGTCGAGATCAGGATGCTGGCCGCTTACTTGCGTTATCTCGCAGGCACTGCCCAGACCACGTCTGCCCCAGGCGATGCCGTGCGTGGCAAGACGATCTTCGAAGGTAATGGTAGGTGCCTCGAATGCCATCGCATCAAGGGCAAGGGTTCACGGGTCGGCCCGGACCTTACGGAGATCGGGTCGGTCCGGCGATTAGCCGAACTGGAACGCTCTATTCTCGAACCCGACGCTGAAATACTTCCTCACAACCGCTTCGTTCGCGTGGTCATCCAGGATAATGTCACGATTACGGGAAGATTGCTTAACCAGGATACTTTCACGGTGCAGCTTATGGATTCCCAGGAGAGGTTGCGTTCGTTCGAAAAGTCAAATCTGAAGGAGTACGTCTTCCTCGACAAATCAGCGATGCCATCCTACCAAGGAAAACTTAATCCACAAGAACTCGCAGACCTTGTCAGCTATTTGGTTTCTCTGAAAGGAATGGGCAGTCGATGAATGCACGAAGGCTGCTGCTAATTGCAGTGGCGAGTTTTTTCTGGGAGCCCACTTCGCTGGCCCAAGTCTCGTTCGAGCGAATCCTTGATGCCAACAAGGAGCCTGAAAACTGGCTAACCTACTCCGGAACCCCCCTGAGCCAGCGTCATAGTCTGCTCAACCAGATTACTCCGGCAAATGTGAAGAATTTAGACTTGCAGTGGATTTATCAAGCCCGGTCACTGCAAAAATTCGAAGCCACACCTCTACTCGTGGACGGAGTCATGTACACCGTCCAGGCTCCGAATGACGTAATCGCTTTGGACGCAGCCACAGGACGTATTTTTTGGATCTACTCCTACAATCCGGGACGAGCACACCCTTGTTGCGGCCGGGTCAATCGCGGACTGGCCATTCTCGGTGACACGCTCTTCATGGGAACCATCGACGCGCATCTGGTCGCGATCGATGCCAAGAACGGACGACCACTCTGGAACACCACGATCGCGAGAGCGAAATCTGGTTATGCCATAACACATGCCCCTCTGGTGCTGAAGGACAAGGTGATCATAGGTACGGCCGGCGGGGAGTATGGCATCCGGGGCTTTATCGCCGCTTACGATGCCCATACAGGGAAGGAATCATGGCGCTTCTATACCATCCCAGGACCGGGAGACCCTGGCCACGAAACTTGGGAGGGTGACTCCTGGCAAACAGGAGGCGGTCCGGTGTGGATGACCGGCTCCTACGACCCGACGCTCAACCTGACGTATTGGGGTGTAGGCAATCCCAGCCCAGACTGGAATGGCGACGTTCGACTTGGAGATAACCTCTACAGCGATTCAGTAGTCGCCCTAGACGCGGACACTGGAAAACTGAAGTGGTATTACCAATTCACACCCCACGACGACCTGGACTTTGATTCCGTACAAGTTCCAGTGTTGGCCGACATCGAGTGGCAAGGCCAAAAGCGCAAGGTCATCCTGTGGGCCAACCGGAACGGCTTCTTTTATGTGCTGGATCGCCAGACCGGTGAGTTCCTGCTTGGAAAACCATTCGCCAAAGTGACCTGGGCGAGCGGCTTCGATCAAAAAGGCAGACCGGTGCGCGTATCCGGCCAGACTTCCAGCCTGGAGGGTACCCGCATCTATCCGGGCAATCCTGGCGCGACCAGTTGGTATTCCCCTTCTTACAGCCCGCGCACGGGACTCTTCTACATCCCGGCGTGGGCCAACTCTTCGTCTATTTTCGTTAAGGTTCCCGTCGAGTACAAGGAAGGCCGCGAATATGCTGCGGGAATGCCCAAGTCGTTGATCCCTTTTGACTGGTCGCCTGTCCCGAATTTCCGGAAAGAGGAAGAGGGCTACGGCGCAGTCCGAGCGTTCGACCCGCAGTCGGGTGAAAGGAAATGGGAATTCAAGATGGCCGACGTCACCGAGGCGGGTATCCTGACCACCGCTTCGGATTTGCTGTTCAGCGGGGGGCGTGAGGGATATTTCTATGCTCTGGATGCCCGCAGCGGCGCGCTGTTATGGAAGACTTCCCTAGGTGCGGCAGTCATTTCTAGTCCGATGACGTACTCCGTGGGGGGCAAGCAGTACGTGGCAGTCAACGCCGGGAATTGCCTATTCACGTTCGCGCTGCGACAGTAGCGTCGGCGTGGGAGAAAGGAAATGTCGGATGAATATTCTGGTTATCGCCCCCCATCCTGACGACGAGTCGATCGGTTGCGGCGGAACCATTTGCCTTCATACCGACCGTGGCGACCACGTGGCCGCAGTGTTCCTGACTTCCGGAGAATTCGCCCTGGGCGATTTGCCGCGAGAAAAAGCATGGGCCATTCGCGAGGCTGAGGCAGAGGAGTCGGCGAGTATTCTTGGAATCACAAGTGTAACGTTTTTGAGACGCCCGGATCATTACCTTGGCGATGGGATCGAAGAGGCAGCAACAGAGCTGCGGCTGTTGCTGGAGAGGCAGCAGCCGCAACTCATCTACCTGCCACACGCGTACGAAGGGCATTCGGATCACCGTGCCTGCCAGCCGATTGTCCAAGCGGCGCTATCCAGCACCCTGATTCCTCCACCTGCGCTGTTGGGCTATGAGGTCTGGACGCCGCTGTCCGAATATGATCGTGCTGAGAACATCAGCCAGACAATGACGCGCAAGCTTCAAGCCGTGTGTGCCCATCGCTCTCAGACAAAGCAGGTACGCTATGATCGAGCAGTAAGCGCACTGAACGAGTACCGCGGCACGATGACGCAGGTCGGCCGTTACGCGGAGGTGTTCCAATTCGCAGACGATCGATTCGCCGCAATTCCGCGAAGTCGAAGAGCAGATCCCGGCTGGCACCGCGTCTATGAGGTGACACAGGAAATTGCCAAGCTCGTTCCGCCGCACGATGCATTCATTCTGGTAGATGAGGGCCGGTTGGACGCGGCGCCTTTGGTCGCCCCACGGCGATGTATTCCTTTTCTCGAAAAGGACGGACATTACTGGGGAAAGCCGGCGGATGACGAGGCCGCCATTCGCGAGGTCATGCGGCTACGACTCTCTGGTGCGAACTTCTTGATTTTCGTCTCATCTACCTTTTGGTGGCTGGAATATTATCCTCGCCTCAAGCGGTACTTGGATTCAAATTTCCGCTGCGCCTTGGAAGATGATCGTTTGCTTGCATTTGACCTTCATACAGGAGCTGTGTGAGACAGGCGGCGCACACTGGGAAATAGCGAAGAATGCTGCCACTCAGCTCAAAGAACTCATACAACCGCGTTCTGATACTGGCGTGCGACGCGATCCGCATTCCCCGGACTCTCTCGTCGTTCAGGGACTAGGCTTTCACCCCGTCACTGGCGGTTAACGGAGAGCGCAGTACAGTGCGGGAACAGTGGCGCTTTCGCGCCGGGAGTGGAAGCGATACGAGACACCAAGTTGAGTCCGATTAGGATCCGAAACCTGCCGAACACCATGGAAAAAAGGGCTCTACGGTGCAAGACTGAGCTAAGCGAATCAGGAGAATAGCTGACCGGCCCTGGTCTCCGGAACCAGAGTCGTCGGTAAAACCAAGTTGATTATGGTCCGGGCGGCAGTCATCCGGATTGACTTTCGTCTCTCAAATAAGTTCGATCGTCGGCTTGCCATCCGTGCCGCAAGATTTGGGCCCGAAGCCGACGTGCCTGGTAGGGCAGTAGGTGAAAGATCCACGGCCAAGGAATTTCACCGACTCGAAAAAAACGAGGGGCCATTGAGGGGCCAATAAGGATTCCGTTGGATTCCTTATTGTTCCTTGTCAGTGTCTTAGCGCTCCTCCGCATTTCTTCGAAGTCCTTGAAATCCCAATGGGTATTGTTTTCGATCCCCACCGCCCCTACCAAAAGTCCTGTTGAGTCTGTTGCCTTTGCCTCCCGAGAACCCCAGATTGGGGCCTAAAAGGCCCTAGTTTTGGCCCCAACTTGGCCCCAAATTTTGAGCACGGTTTGCGAGGGGAGATCTCAGCCTCTATTCAGAACTCGTCTGCTACACGCGGAGCGGGAATGGTCACAGGCAAAGCTGGCCGCCCAGGCGGGCGTGACGCGCCAGACCATCAACTCCATTGAAAAGGGCCATTTCACTCCGACCTGCGGTTGGCATTCAAACTTGCACGCGCCTTACGTACTTACTCACGTTTAGGATATTGTTTGGGATGTGCCTAATGCGTTGTCTGTTCTGCAAGATCAACTCGGATTCCTCGCGCAGTGTCGAGCACATCATCCCGGAGTCGTTAGGCGGGTTAAGCCACTGTTTGCCCCCTGGCGTGGTTTGTGACCAATGCAACAATTATTTTTCTCGAGAGGTTGAGAAGCCATTTTTGGAGTCGGCAGCCATTATGCTGCTGCGCTTTCATCAAGAGATTCCGAGCAAAAAGGGACGCGTACCGCCTGCGCAGGGAATTATCTCGCCAGGATTCGCGCCAGTAACAATTCAGCGGCATATTGGGAAACCGTTGGGCATGTCCATCCATGTGCCGCCCGATGCGATTGAGCAACTTCTGAAAGCGGAGAAGGGGATGGTGATTTTGCCAACCAGCGCTGACTTGCCAGGCGGTCCCGTCGTGTCGCGGTTTCTGGCGAAGGTGGGTTTGGAGGCAATGGCAGCTAGACTTGTTTCACACCCGGATGGTCTCGAATATCTGGTCGATGAAGCACAGCTCGACGCTTTAAGGAACCATGCGCGACGAGGCGATACTCTACAGTGGCCGATTCATGTTAGACAGATCTATGACCAAGACACGAAATGGAGCGATAAATCAGGTTCGGACCTACAAATAGTAAATGAGTTCGATATCCTTGTGACGGACCGGAGTGAGTGGTATTTTGTCCTAGCGCTATTCGGACTGGAGATGGCGATCAACTACGGGGGCCCAGATATCGAAGGCTATCCCCTATGGCTCGCCGATCACGGTAACGAAAGTCCTTTGTATTCCGGCAAGAACGCAAGCGACGACCGCCTGCGACGGCTCTCCTAGGTGATCTATCGCTGTTGGCTGGATGGACTCTGCTCATTTTTTCAGTTTCGCTTTAAGGGTCGGTGATATGGATTCTTGTCAACAATCGCAGCCTGAATTTTCTGTTTCAGAAATTCCCGCAAATCCTTTTCCTGCTCTAGCACAAATACAATCTCCTCCAGTCCGCAAAGGATAAAAACAGCCCTCGTAAGTGACTCTTTGCAGGATGCGATCGCGGCGGTCGTGTAGTCGGACGCCGAAATGAATATGCCGCGAGCATGACCTCTGTTAAACACACGAACCAAGTGCTGTGCCACGTCTCCTGGCCCTAGAGAGACGTGCCACCATTTCACCTCGACAAGATAGAGTTCACCGTCCAATTCCACAACCCCATCGATTTGCTCAACGATGCCTTGACCATCAACACGCAGCACAAAAGCTTCGCGCACTGAAATGTCGTATAGAGCGAACAGCCTATTGAGAAGTCCTTCGAGGGCTTTCCCGCGTTTGACTGGATCGCTTTCTCCGAAGAGCCGCCCCAATTCAGACCTAATGGATTCAATGCTGTTTCGACGTTCAGCCGCAGCACGAGCCTTATTGTGTTGCTCGGCTAGTGTTTATCCACTCGCGCCAGATACTTGTTCCCAAGGTTCGACCCAGTGATGAACAGCAGTCAGTCCCACGAATTCTCCTGACCATCCGCACTGGCACGCTTGCCTGAACGCACGAATGGCAACGTGTTCACGATCCATATTTTCGCTTACAGATGTGGCCGTCAGGGGCAAACCGCATCGCGGGCATCGGAACAGCAGTACATGAACAAACGCTCGCGTTCTCCGCGTTGGTTTGTCCATTGAAGATTTCGAGCCCATAGCGAGCATGGTACAAACGACGGCACCATGAGCCATACGGATTAGATGCGTCGGCCATTGGATATGAATTTGGCCGCGTGTCCTCCCTTCTCCATACTCCGTTAAGGTCGGTTCATACCTGTACCGCTACTGGACCGAATACCAGTAGTAAATGCCCGCAATTCCGGCTACCAGCCAAATCCGAACGTTTGCAGACAGGATGGAAACGGAATTCAACACACTTGAATATCTGATCGGCAAGCGGCTCACCTAATGGCCGATACATAAAGCAGGACGGTGGGCAAAATAAAATGCTACAATGCAAATAATCAACACCAGAGCGGCCTTCCATCTATTTTGGGACAAATGTTGTACCGCTCTGAATGCACTCTATCTGTCCAAAGCGCGGGGTCTCTTGATTCCGCGCTTCTTCTTTTTGCCTCGAAGTTCTATCATTTATCTGGGTGCTTCAACATGCGGTGCCTCAATTTGCCAAGTTTGCGATTCAAGAAATGACTGCGTCCGAAGAAAGGCAGAACGGGGGCACGATGCTCCACGATCTTGGCGCGGAAGCGCTTTAATCGTGTATCGTCGGCAAATAACTTCGAGGCGTTATCCAACTTGCGTAATGCTTTCTCGCGCCACCCTGCTAATGCGTACACTTCGATGAGATTCAGGTGAAACTTAATCTCGTTGCGTTTGAGCTGTACCGCGGTCTCGCAAAGGTCCAACGCTTGTTCCCAGTTCTGCTCCGCACGGGCAATCGACAGTCCAAGAAACGAAATATAGTAAGGGTTTCGTTTGTCGCTTTCGAATGCACGTCGGAGTTTCAGCAGTGCCTTTTCCGGATATTCGTTCTTGAGCAGTTCGACGCCTTCTCTGAACTCAACCATATGGTCGGGTTCGGTGCCCGTGGTTCTCTCCGTCACAAGTCCGAGGGTCATGGGGTCCTTCAGGTTTGTGAATGCTAACTGATACTAACGTACCGGGGCATCGGCGTGGAGTCTACTGCCCTGACGGTCAGTATTAACCAAAACGGCGCAAACCCGACTGATCGGTCGCAGTCTGCGAAACCTGTAACTTCATTGCTGGTCGGAGCTTGAAAATGGTGTCAGCGTGCATCTAGGCTCCAACTTATAAAGACCCTCAGCCGCGCCTGTGACATAAACGATTGAACATCCCAAATTGGGACATCTGAAAACTTCCAGCGTGCCTTGCGGAAGAACCGCCTCCCACGGCTCAAAGTTATATTCGACCATGAAACTGTCATGCTTCGGGCAAATGGGGAAATCGGTTTCATCCATGCTGTATCATCAGTCAGCTACTGCTGCCCACGCACAAACCAACTCTCATTGACACTGGAGTTTTTAGACGATTTACTACACGAGCTAGGTCTTGCGCAACTTCTATCCACGCAAAGTACTGTTCACGTTTCCGAAAAATCTGAGCCAAGCCGTTCGGCTCAAATTCAAGTCCTTTGGCTCAAATTATTGTTCGACGGTCAGCGCTGTGGGGGCACTCAAGGCAGTAACGATTCGGCTCGCCTTCTGGTTGAACACAATGTATTCGCCAGGTGAGCAATGTGCGAGTTCTTCTATGCGAAGCATCGCTTTATGAAGGTCTTCTACCGCCTCAACCCAAATTGGATTTCCGAGAACATCTTTTTTCAAGATATCGTAAGGAGCAGCATTCATGGTTGACACCCTCCTTTTGGTGCTTGGAATTCGGGCCGGGAATTTGGACAGGTCTGCATGATGGCAAGGAAATGCTGCACTCCAAGCGCAAATTCCGGGTAACGATACGACCCTTTTATGTCATTGATTTTGAAGGCGTTCTCGTAACACAAGGACCCGGCGGACTGCCAAATAACCGGCAGTTTTTTCACTCTGTCTGTAATTTGGTTTTGGTTTAAGTTCGTTCTAATACTTTAAAGGTAACCACAAGCGGGATCACGATAGATTTCTAGGACAACAGTGCTAGCTTGGCTATATGGGCGCTATTCCTCTCCAAGGCCGCCCGGGCCTAAGGAAGCGTTTGAGCGATTCCTCGAATCTAATTAACAGCTCACCCCGATCCTTTTTAAGGATGACACTTCAGAGAAAGAAGTGACTATCCCGCCCTAACCCTTTCTTCGCTTAACAGCGTTCTAAGTTTTAGGACCGCCGCCTAACTAGCTCGTTGCCGGGAATTCTTGGGGCATCGTTTGTGGCCGGAATCGCACTCTTCGTAACCACCCGCCCGCAAAGATGAACCTGATCCGAAATACAAAAGTGAAATAATACCGGCTATGGTGGGCTAAGAACTTTCCTGTATGTTTTTGAATAGACAAGCGGCTGTACATTCATGTGGAATGCCGCAACCCCACAAGGTGCCAGATACGCCCCCTTCTGTTAGCAGTGTCCAAAAACGCCGGATATTAGTGACAGACGATGGCGATTCCGTTCGGGACGTTATACGGATTTTTTGGAGCATGCTGGGTTTGAAGTTTGCGGGGAAGCCGCCGATGGAGTGGAAGCCATCGAACAGGCCAAGAAGTTGAAGCCTGATCTGATCGTGTTGGATTTGGCGATGCCCCGGATGAACGGAGCGGAAGCCGCATCCGTTCTCAGTACAACGATGCCGGAAATTCCGGTTGTGTTGCTCACTCTGTATCGGAACGCGATCGGAACCGCATTAGCATCGGCGGTCGGCGTCAAAGCGATCCTTGACAAGACAGACGGGCTGGACAAGCTGGTGGCTTGCGTTCGGTCTCTGCTTGATGGATCAACTAGCGAACAGTCCCCGGCGCACTAGCCGCAAAACTATGCCTAAATGGGTTGCATATTGTCCCGAATGTCACCGCTGTTCTCCTTTCGGGGCGCGGGTGAGAGTTTGTGACCTTACCTACAGTTACGCGCCGTGATATTGCCCTATATTTTTGTCCCCGTTCCAACATCCATTACCTAATGTACTGGCACATTGGGGATGTGGCAACATGGGGGACTCCATGCGAATTTTGATTGTTGACGACCACGAAGCCATAAGGAGAGGTGTTATCAGGGTCCTTCAGTCTCGCGGTAACGTAGAGAACGTCGTTGAGTGCGCGGAGGCGACAAACGGGGAAGAAGCGGTGGACAGAGCACTCGTATGGAAGCCGGACTTAATTCTTTTGGATGTTTTTTTGCCTGTGCTCGCTGGGTTTGTTGCCGCTAGTGAAATCAAACAGCACCAACCCCATATTCCCATTCTCTTTTTTTCAATTTATGCCACGGACGAAATACTAAAAGAAGCGGGGTCGGTGGGAGACGGATTCATATTAAAAGAAACAGTTGTAGAGATGCTGCCGAAGGCTGTAGACGCTCTTCTTCAAAAGCAGTCTTTCTTTCCTGCCGTTGATCTACGGTGAATACTCCACCTATTCCGTAACCAATCCTTACCCGTTACGCCGGATTCCTCTTTCGATTTGCGGCTTTTAACATCTTTACATGATCTATTCGAACTTGGAAAAAGGGGGGACGGGTGCCTGTGCTCGGTGAGGAGGAGGCACCTATCCGTCAGCGAGGGTCGGCTCGCCATGAATATCCGCTAGGTTATAACACCTGCGGTATAAAACAAATACACTATTCGCCGTACTGCCGTGGACCCAATTGCCAGTATGAGGGATGTATCGGGCCGTCATTTCAACCTTCCGGCCCGCCATTCGTTTCTAAGCCACAATCTGGCAGTCGTTCTATCAGAAAATTCCTTCACAACCGTATCTGGAACGCTCGGTGGATTACCTCTAACAACTTCTATGCGTCCGGTTTGCGGGTTCTCATGTGTGTAGTGGTTCGTGGGTATGCCGTCTACGACTTCAGTTGTGGAGGACAGCCCTGCGCCGGGTCTATCTTTGTGTCCTGTGGTATCCGACATGAACCACCTCGCGTACAGACTTTGCGGTCAACCTGCGTGGCGCGTTAAGGCTTAACGGCTTTCAGCGCCTTGGCAGATTTCAATTTATCCGGTGTGCTGCTGGGTCCTGTGCTTTTTTTTCGCTTCAGGACTTCGGTTTGTCCAGTCAGGTGGCGGAAAGGAAATTCGCCAAAATCCGGGGGAAGGCTTGATAAAATCAACTCCCACCTCTCTTTTTTCCGCCTGATGAGGACTGAGATAAACCACTCGACATGACGCTTCCTCTCCGGTTCCCGCGTGCCGAACGGTAAGCAACTGTCCGATGGATACGTTCATACCTAACAGAATCATTGCACCGTGCGCATTCACGGTGACCGTCCTTGTTACCTCGGAGATGAGTTTGTTGTCGGCTCCTTGCGTCAGAATCACCACAGAGGCCTTCAGCATCACGCGCTGGCTGCGGCGTTGAGCGTCGTCAGGTTCCACGGGCACTTTCGTCGTCACCATCGTTGACCTCACTCGCCATTACGTTTTTTTCAGGTGCGCCGACCGCAACACCCCGGCAATATCCAACGCGATTCCAAACGAGAAGGCGTTCAATCGCAAGGGCACGCTACGGCTGTAGTCAACTTCGAGATCAAGGGCTTTCATCTTCGGCGGCTTATATTCCACGCTGGCATTGAAGCCGTTGTCCCGCGCAAGGCTCGCATCACCTGTGGACACGCTCGAATTCAAATAGTTCTTTCGGTTTGAGGTTTTCCCGGCAGAGGCGCATTTAGTGCCAGAACTGCAACGGAACACGCGGCTGACAAGCGTTTGCGGTCCCCAAGGAGCCAGGTCATACGCTGAACCGGAAAGGCTGAACGGGCCAGCATCCATCTGTGTACCCGCCTCGAATGCTGCGTTGTATCCGAAGGTCATGAATGGCCGTCGAACATGGCGCGTGTCAGGAACGGTGTTGCCGACGCTACCGTCAATGTAAGGCGTGAAATTTCCCCATCCATGCTCGATGTGATTTGACCAGTTCCACGTCGCATGGCCTGTGCTAAAGCCTTTACTTTTGTCTCCGCTCGGCGCACCAAGATGGATTGTGGATGCGTAATTCGTGGCCTTGCCGGGTAGGAAGAATCTTATGTTTGCGCCGAGATCGCCGAGGCCATTACCGGACACCGCTGTTGGATTCTTCCCTTTAACCGAGGTGGGAGTGCCCACGAAAAAATATGGAATGCCAAGATCGACACCGAAACGATGCGAAAAGTTGTAACCCGCGCCCATTCCGAGATCGTAAACGCTGCCATCGCCGCTGGTGCTCCCTTCAAAGCGCGTGCCAAGCATCCAGCCGGGATAAAATCCGGCGTTATCTTGGCTGGTATTCGGACCACTGGCCGCTGGACTTGGAGTTTGCGCGTAGGCCGCAAAAGGAAGTAAAAACAAAGACAAAAGTGCCGCGAGCCTGCCTTGTTTGATGGTCACTCTCACTCTTCACCCCGGTTGTCGTGATTCAACTCCAGAATCAGACATGAGTCGCAAAACTGGCAATGGTACGGTTGCTCAACCTATTAACTAGCGCCGTGAGCGGACAGACGCGGATCGGCCTGCGGCACTCCAAGTTTGTGGGATTGAGGGAGGATACGGATGCACGAGCCGCGCACCACCCGGCCCCTTTACTTCAATGGGTGATATACTCCGCTCGATGCGATCCAAGTTTCCGCGCACTCTCGTTGGCCTTGTTTTGGCGGTCTGTTTTGTTTGCCCAATTATAGATATGTTCGATTATTGGGATCACACAATTCAAACGGGGAGCGATACGGAGTACGCTTTGGTCCTCCTCGCATTGTGTGTTGGAATGGCATATTCGTTCGCACGGTTCATCAAACGTTCTGCGGCTCACTGCATTTCACAATTTACTTTCCCCTCTTTAGTGATAATTTTCCGATCAGCGCAGCTTAGTTCCACATCTCGGTTCTTTGATGTGATAACTCCCCCTCGCCTCGCAATTCGTATTTAGTAGTAAATCCCAATAGCTGATTGATAGGTGCTCGCCCGCGAAGGCGTTCGTCCGCAGAGGCGGGCTGTGCGCCATTCGAGCCACTCATGTTGCTTTTCAACATTTCATGGAATGAGGTGATTGGAAATGTTTTTTGATCGATTGTCTGCACGCCGTTTTGCTATCGATGTTGCAGTCTCACTTTGTTTTCTGGTTTGCGTAACGAGCGCAGGTGCGCAAACATCGCGGATCGGAGCCACCATTCAGGGTACGGTCACGGACAACAGTGGGGGTGTCATCCCCAATTCGAACATCAGACTCCGCAATACTTCGACAAATCAATCTCGCAATGTAGAAACTAACGAGCAGGGCTTCTTTCGAGCAGGGCAACTCTCCGTGGGCATCTATGAAGTGAGGGTAGAACAAACTGGGTTTGCAGCGTATCAGCACGCGGGCATTCAAGTCAGCCTCGGCCAAACTGTTTCTCTGGAGGTCGTGCTTATCCCAGCGTCCGAGTCCGCCAGTGTCACCGTGAATGCACAGCCGTCCGTGATGGATACGTCTCAAACCTCCGTCGTATCGTCAATCGATCAGGAAAGGATCGAGGAACTGCCAGTGCGAAACCGCAACTACCTCGATTTCGTACTCCTTTCACCGGGCGTTTCCAGTGCTCCCGCCGCGTCCTCTGTTGGAGGAGCCGCACCCTTGAGCAGCGGTTTCACTTTCGGGGGTCTGCGCACACGGAGCAACAACATCTCCATCGATGGCTTGGATAACAATGACGAATATACGGGATCGAGCCGCACGGAACTGTCCCCGGAAATCGTTCAAGAATTTCAAGTTGTGAACAACGGGCTCTCAGCGGAATCAGGCGGTGCTTCGGGCGGTTCGATCAACGTTATCACGCGTTCCGGCACAAACATCGTTCATGGCGATGCCTTCTTATTCGCGCAGGATGGTGGATTGAATGCCCGCGAGCCGTTCGAGGCTGACCCAGCGAAGCCAGCGTTTCGGCGCTTTCGCGTTGGTGCTGCTTTGGGCGGTCCCATCGTGAAAGATCGTACGTTTTACTATGCCGCCGCAGAGCAGGAGCACAATCGCGGCCAAGCGGGTTCGGATATTGATCCAACGACCGTGTCCAGCGTAAACGCATTTCTGGCAACAGGAGTTTTCCCAGGTTTAGGGACACGGCGCCTCGCAACCGCTTTCTTCCCAACTTCGCGTGCCGAGACTGAAGCTGCGGGCAAGATCGATCATCAACTCACGAAGAACACATCGCTGATGCTTCGCTATGTTTTCACAAACAACAAGGAATCCGGCGATGCATTCAACACGAGTGGGTTGATCGATGCTAGCGCACGCGGCAACAGCTTCACGAGTGACAACGCGGTGTCTGCATCGATTACCTCTGTTCTTGGATCACAAGCGGTTAGTGATTTTCGCTTTCAGGCGGCAACACGTCATGCCGTCTTGCGTACGAATGAAACATCCGTCCCTGAGATTGAAATCGCTGGGCTGGTCACCTTCGGACGCCCGTATGGAGGAAACAGCGCACGCCGAGAGAACCATTATCAGGCGGGCTACACGTACTCGCGGACAGTCGGAAAACACCTCTGGAAAATTGGGGGCACTGTGAATCGCGTGAGCCTTCGTGCCGATGCATTGGACGGCTTTCACGGCGTTTATCTGTTCAACTCGCTGGCAGATTTTCTTGGCGGACAACCCGATCAGTTCCGGCAGGCCTTCGGGAATCCAAGGGTGGATTTTCCTGTTACAAGTTTCGGCGGCTTCGTTCAGGACCATTGGTCATTCACACGGCAACTCACTATCGATCTGGGTGTACGATACGATTTCGAGCGCCTGCCAGCAGGGCTTAATCAAGATACGAACAACGTCAGCCCTCGAATTGGTCTGGCTTGGAGTCCGTCTCCTAAACTGGTTTTTCGTTCGGGTTACGGAATATTCTTTGACCGCTACGTTCTCGCCAACCTAACGCGAGCCATCGACAAGGACGGAGCGCACGCTTTTGAGCAAGTAGCAGATGGCAACACAGCGATAAGTCTTTTTACAATGGCGCAAGGTGGGCCACTCGCTTTTCCTACATCTGGGATTGCCCCATCGATTTTTCGTCCTGACCCAAGCATGGCAACTTCCTATAGCCAGCAGGCCAGCGCAGGCGCTGAATACCTGCTGGCGAAGAATCTCACGATACGCAGTGACTTTCTGTTCGTTCATGGGCTTAAATTGCCCAGGACCATCAACGTAAATCTCCTGCCGCCTGTTGTCCTCACACCCGCGAATGCCTCTAGTCTCGGTATCCCAAACCCTACGCCCCAACAGATCGGACGAGAAGTTTTTGGGAGTGGTCGCCTTAATCCCCAGTTTGACGCTATCTATCAACTACAGAATTCAGCAGGGTCCACTTACAATGGCGGCTCATTGACTCTCAGCCAAAGAATGAACGCGGAACTGGAATTCTCCGCGAGCTACACACTCTCAAAGACATTCGACAATGCATCAGATTATGACGAGCAGCCCCAGAATCCTTTCAACCTCCATGCCGAGAATGCCGTCTCACGCCAGCATCAGCAGCAGCGTTTCGTGTTTAACGCCCTTTGGGACCTGCCCATCGGTGACGAAGAGGAAACGAGCGGAAAGAAGTCAGAAGAAAATGAGGGATGGCTCACTCAAACGTTTAGTCACATTGAAGTGGCCCCGATTCTGACAGTTGAAAGTGGGCGACCCGAGAACCCGCTGACGGGGCTTGACTCGAATCGGAGCCACGCTTTTCCGTTGTCGGCAAGGCCGCTCGCTCTCGGCAGAAACTCTCTTGAGACGCCCGCACTGGTCACTGTGGACTTACGCGTCCTTAAATATTTTCCGTTTGGCGGGGCGAAACGCCTCGATGTTGTAGCGGAATCTTTCAACCTGTTCAACCGTTCGAACGTATTGCAGACCAATTCCGTGTTCGGTTCCCGTTTAACGCCCATCACTGGATTTAGACAACCCCTCGCCGGAACGGGTGCCCGTCAGATTCAGTTCTCACTAGATTTTGAATTCTGAGAACTGAGACAAAGCAATGTGCGGTGAAAAATACAACTTTTCAATGGAGCTTCAAATTGGGCCAGATTGACAGAGTGACAAAGGTCTTTGTCCGCCTTGGACATTTCCTTCTAATTTCGGGCACGTTGATTTGCGCTGCAAGCGAGGGCTTCGCTCAGTCACCTGAACAATTTCAGGAACAAACGCAAGAGTCGACCTTGGGTGGGGCCTTGCCTGCAAGCGCGGCCCCGACCGGGTCCGAGCAAGCGTCTGCGCAAACTACAATCTGCGGTCCTGCGCATCTTGGGCGGTGTTTGAAGGACATTGCGCAGGACCAAGCGGGGATTTGGACGAGTCCGCTGCGAATCCAGTCCAGGGATTTGTTTTGGCTGGTGCCGTTCGCAAGTGCAACAGCCGTCGCAATTCACTATGACGTAAAGGCGCAGCAAGAACTGGGAATCGACCAGAGCAGAATTGACACTAGCAACGCCATCTCACAGCTAGGAGCTACTTATACAGTTCTCGGTGAAGCAGGCGCTCTCTATGCTGTCGGTCGTTTAACGCACAATGACCATCTTGCAGAAACTGGCCGCTTGGGAGCAGAAGCGATAATCGACGCGACTCTAGTTTCGGAAGCATTGAAACTCGCGACTAACCGAGAGCGACCCGATGAAGGAAACGGCACCGGAGGATTCTGGCCGCACGGAACCCGGAGCTTCTCCGATAGCTTTCCATCGGGCCACGCGATAGAAAGTTGGGCGTTCGCACGCGTAATAGCGTCCGAGTATCCCAACAAGCTGACCCAGGTCGGCGTTTACGCGTTTGCGACCGCGATAAGCATATCCCGAGTTACTTCGAGGCGGCATTTCCCTTCGGATGCACTTGTGGTAGCGTCTTCGGCTATTTGATCGGCGGCTATGTTGTCCACCACCACTCGGCTGAAAGCGCTGGGTTAGGATTTTCCTTCGTCCCTTTGGTGAATATGTCCACGCACACATTCGGGGCGAGCATCGCACTGCATCCCGACCAACTTAGTTTGCCGAGGATAGCCCGGACGGTTAAGGAATTCCGTAGAACCTGGTAACATTTCTGCTAGGAGACCATCATGGTGATCGGAAATCGACTGAAGGAATTGCGCGAATCAAAACAACTGTCGCAGGGCGATATTGAAAAACGGTCAGGCTTGCTCTGGTGCTACATCTCACGCGTAGAAAGCGGCCACACAATTCCGGCTGTCGAGACCCTTGAAAAAATGGCACGGGCGTTAGAAGTCCCGATGTACCGCCTCTTCCATGATGGTGAAGTGCCCGCAGGATTGAGCAAGATGAAACCTGCGAAGGATGACGAATTCGGAAGCAAAGGCAGGGAAGCCGAATTTTTCTCCAAACTGCGAAGACTTCTCGCGAAAATGGAACCTGACGACCACAAATTGTTGCTGCACATGGCTCAAAAAGTCGCGAGGGACTAGCCCCGAACCGCCTATCGATTCCCTCAAGAGTGTCCTATTCCGGGAACGTCATTCTGTTTTCGTTTCTGACAGCATCTCAATCAATGCAGGCATCGCATCGTTCGCCAGATGGGTCAAGGAAGCCGCACCAATGCTAACCGCGCTCATCATTCTCATAATCCTGATAATCATCTTGGTCCTACAACTCCTGCTTCTCTGGTGGAATCGCCGCAGAGATAGGAGACCCTAGCACCTATGAGCTTGTCGAGCAGCAAGACTCGCCTTCTATAGTTTGTTCATGAACGAACGAAGGAGTTACAAAATGCGCGGTTCCACATTTTGGCTGGTAATAGGCGTCCTCTTGCTCTTAGCGTGGGGAGTGAGTTACTTCGTGTTTCATGTCGCTGGCGTTCTGATTCATCTGCTTTTGGTTTTTGCGCTCACGTCATTCATGTTTTCCGCGTTCATTGGAAAAGGCGGAGTAGAATAATGGTGGGCTTTGCCCTCTCAGGCCTTATTGTTTACCCTTCGCCTTCGCTGCTCTAAACTTCGCCCACCGCTCTTTTGTTGCCTTCGAAATCTTCGCTCTCGCAGCGGCAGACATCACTCGTTTCTTCCTGCCAGTCGTTTTACCGCTGCTACCGACAGCCGTTTTACCATTGCTATTCATACCACCTAAGAGCTTCATTGCGGCTCGCACGGTATCCAACTGTTGCTGCGCTGCATTCACCTGCTTCTCGAACTTCGCTTCTTCCTGCCTCAATGCCGCCAAGATGTCCATGAATCCTCCGAGCCCATCCTCTCACGTCCGCATCGATGCGGCAAAATAACCGTTGTAGTGGGTCACATCTAATTGGCTAGAGGAGGACCCAGTCTATGATGAAATCTGGCTCGGGTCTTGCGGCAAAAAGCATAGAGCGAGCCCTCGAACTTTCAGCAGATGCGCCAATTAACACGCGCGAAAGGGGCAGGGTTTTTTGGGCGAGCGGCGAAGGGCATGCTCCGCGTTCCGCGCCAGTAGAATGCTCCATCCAACCTTTCTTGAAGAGTTAGTACTCTAACTAGGTACAGAGGCGCTCCCACCTAGCAGTTGCTCGCGCATGGTTGTACCTACGGTTTCCCTCTTGGGGAACACACTTCATCGGCAAAGTTCGATGTTCTGTCGGGTGCTTCCCAGCGGCAATTGCGGGTGCAAGGCGACGCCGCATGACAGGGTAAGAGCTGGGACGTGTCGCAGTCGCCTAATTGCATCGTGCGCACCCGAGCAGAGGGCTCATGTATTCGCCATTTGATCTCCTCGTGGAGTTGCTAGGGGCAATTGCAAAGACACTAGTGGACCATCCCGAAGAGGTGCAGGTCCACGCGGTCCAGGGCCAAGCGGTGACTACGCTGGAACTGCGAGTTCATCCGAAAGACATCGGCCAGGTCATTGGCTACCATGGACGCCTAGTCGAAGCACTCCGAACGATTCTCGGTGCGGCTGGTATGAAGCTGCATAAGCGCGTTAGGGTGGAAATCTTCAACTAATGCTGGAACACCGCGTTGCCCGTAGGTCTGTACCTCATGCATCTTGATTTTGTAGCCGAGGTTCGGGGCGGAGACCGACTCGGGGTTCGATTGGTCGGAGTTCAAAGCCTACCTATCAAATCTCGGTATCTCTCTGTCGGGGCATATTGACTGAAGCATGTCTCCAAGATTGACCGCGCCTGAACCGGAGACGAGCGCAGTATTCCGCTAATCCAGCGAAGGTCGCATCCTTGCTCACCCTCGAAATAAGAGCGGATCGAATTTCGAAAGTACTTCTCGGTGGAAACCTTTACAGAGCGAATGGCTTTCATAGACCCGCCTGCGGCCTACTACGATCCGTTAGCTATACCCTCACGACA
>WNFQ01002911.1_pt1 | contig 22344 bp, 26 predicted proteins | sample 5400171 | NCBI WGS metagenome assembly WNFQ01 (sample SAMN13153356, study PRJNA577476) | soil metagenome | isolation source: 20 cm soil under Madrone tree | place: USA:California | collected 2016-06-14 | reverse complement strand
GGGTAGAGGGCAGCTTTACCCCGCTTTCCTGTCATGTATGCCTCATTGCCCCCGCCAAACATACAAAGAGAGCAACTTGGCCACCCCCGCTCCTTGGGCATATATAACGCATGCCTTATCCAGTATTTGCTCGACCCGTGACCAGCCTAAGGAAGGAACGAAAGCCGCCCAAGCTTGTAGGCTTTACTTGGCGCTTATCTTGCTCCACCCTTACATTAGTCCGAGATCACTGTCGGATCGAACTGGTACGCGAATCGTCAATGGGAACCGCATCAGTTCCTCAAAAATCGTGGCAACAAGTCCGCAGCAATTTCAGTTCTACCCATTGTGCTTGGCGCCAATGCATCCTTTGTCTTTGCAATGATATTACATCGCAATATAATGTACGGTGCAACACCATAGAATGGATAGATGTATCTTCTTTTGTTTTGATAACATTTCGTAACGACATGGTGGGAACCATTCGCCCTCTCACCTTCCATCGTTGCGATGACGTGCGAATCATAATTCATAATGCATGATGCCGTGACGAAATGAGACTGTGGCTATCGTGTTTGACTTATCAGATCACTTGCCAACAACTGAGCTGTGGTGGGCAATATTGCACACAGGTGATCGTGCACATGCGATGGTCATGTGCGCGACGATGACGCACCAACTCAAATGATCCGTCTCACCCGCGTGCGCGCGTGCGTCCCGATCGCTCAATAAAGTCAAAACACACCCAACCCGTTCTCCCCTACCCAAAATTCCAATCTCCCCCACATGCTCCGTTGTTGCAGTTTAGTTCAGTTGCGGGAAGTCCGTCGTCCATCAGAAGTTCTCATTTAAACCCGTTCCTGAATGACTTTCTCTCTCGAGACACGTGAGTCGTTGTTGCCTTACTACTTTGGTGAGGTCTCTTCGTCCACCGGCACTACGCTCCTCAGATGAATGGTGGAGTACAGTACACGTCCTGTACGGACGCTGGAGTCTGTCTTGCACAGAACCGTTAGCAGCCATTGCAACCCCCGCTCGTACGCTCATAGAAACCGGGGGAGGGGCGCCATCGAATTTGCAACCATGCCCACGCTCATAAAAATTGTGTTGAATGCCTTATCATGCCAGGTACCGAAGCTCCCCTCTCCCGCCCCACATACAGTACACAAGGGCCAAAAAGGATGCATTCCCAGAACCAGAAAAAAGGAAAGATTGGATTACAATGTTTACGTTCCAATGACAGCAGCTATTGTATATTGATTTTGTTCGCCCCCTCTGACGTATTATACTCCTTCAATAAAGAACGTGGGTGCACTAGGTGTTCTCATCTCAGTGGCATGTGCAGGTTGCCACGTCAGCCGTCTGGCCGAAGGGGCAGGTACCAGCTAAGGAGAAAGAAAAACCGATCAGCGACCCGATCCACGATCATACGAATGAATTCACTCACGTGCGCCAAACGCAGCAATATTAGTATTGGGCGAGCCGAACAGGCCAGGGTTGACGCCGTCAAGCTGGCCATTGACGATACCATTCAGCTCAGGATTACGAGGCGCATTTTCGCAGAAAGGCGTCGACGGCACGACGCCGTTGATGTTGAGCGCGTTGCGCGGATGCTTACGGTATGCGATCGCGTTGTTGATCAGAGCCTGCTTATTGTTGATACCGGGAAGCTTGGCAAAGTCCACCATCGCGTCTGCGTTGTCCTGCTGTGCGCACGCGCCCGCGCCCGCAAGAAGTGCGTTGATCCCGTTTAAGCCTGCCAGTACCACGCAGGGGTCGTTGTTCGGGTCCCGCGGTCCACCACTCGCTTCGCATAGATTTTGCCAGCTTTGGGCGACTTGGCCCAAGTCGGTTTGCGCGATTCGCTTGAGGAGTGGGTTAGTTCCGCGAGTGGATTCCGAACGCTTATGCTTAGCTTCGCACGCTGGCGGGGGAGTTGGATTCGCGCTGATAACATCCACGCATGAGCTCGATCGCCGTAGAAAAAGAGGAAAGGCAAAATGCGACGTACCGAACTACGATCTCGCGCTTTCCGAAGAGTCCACCTGTGGTACCTGTGTTCGCGATACGAGCTTCTGCATCTTGCTGGGTATCACACGTAATGCTGTGTCAAAATCACATTAGCCGAAAGCGATGAAATTTATGCGTCATGAACTGTGTGGTACGTACCTCGTTCCCGGCTTATTCACGAGTGGCAGTGCGACGCACTGCAGGGTAGACGCACACTGCGACAGGACGAACTTTCCATCGACGCACTGCGCGAGCTGGCCCTGCACGCACGCCTGTTCACCAGTGGTGCATGACGAACTCGTGGATAGGCTCTGGAACTTGTGGTTCAGCGCTTGCGCATCTTGGCCGTTCTTCAGCGCGAACGGCGCAGCGCGGCGTTGGTGGTAATCTCCAGATATGGGACAGGCAGAAACCGCCGCGACCAGCATGACGGAGACAGAAAACGCGACTTGGGAGAAACGCATCAGGTTGGCTTTTTAGAGAGGAAGAATATCTGAATATGTATGAAAAGGAATGGGTGTACTGATGCGACCCTGCGCACGGTGTGTGTAAGAGACGGGAGAGGGGAATTAGGACTGGAAATGGGGGATAGATACACTAGCTCGGGCTTGAGAGGCTTGGAACCGCCGGATGTTGCAGGTTTTATAACGCTTCATGGTGCGTATTGTGGTGTTGTTTCGAAATTCAGAGAGACACAGTCCGGCCGGGTGGTTGTACGTAGGATCTCCGGGTGTTGGTTTATCGGCTGTAGATAAGTGCCGGATTAGATTAGACGCATTCAAGTAGCACAGTTTTTTCCGATATTTTTTTTGACACAGGTTTACGCCTGCGGGAGACAAACAAGAATGATACCCGACCGACCTTGAACTGGATTGGATTGATCGTCAGTGTCTCCTCGCCGTATATGGCCCGCTTGTGTGGTCCGTTACGGTTACGGCGTTATTGATCAAAAGAGTCCTCGCCGCTTCTGGAACGGAAAAAAAGAGAAAAAAAAGGCAAGAGCCCAGCTCCCTATAAAGGACAGCACTGGTGTGGTAACACGACTGAACTTCCCTCGACGACGTCATAGAGGTTCCCCGTGCTGGAGTTCTTTGATTTCGTAAATTTGAGAATTCGGCCCGATGGTGATGATGGATGGAATGCAGAATGGACTGCATGCACGATCACGACGTACTGAACCATAGTGCAGCGAGCGCAATATGCTATGGCAGCTTCGTCTATGGATAAGATGTGTTATCTGTTACGTTCCACCCGAATCAGGCTCGTACGATTACAGTAAGAAGCTTGCGCTATTATCGCCACCAAGATGAGCGTCCAAGACCGAGAACGTACGTGGATGAGCAACATGAGATATCGTAATATAATCCAACAAAGTGTCGTCTATAATCATACAGTATGATAGAGATACGGCCGCAAGCGCAAACAAGCACGAAAACGAATGCGCCGCTCTATTTGCCCTCGCCGACCTTGTGGACAACAGTTCGTGATTCCCTTCTTTTTCACGCCACGTTGTCATTGACGTCGTGGAGAGGTTGGCCACGCGCTTGCATTCGTAACGTGCAAACACGACATCGACACCCGCCTTTTTCCCGCCCCATCGCCGCCCCGTCATGTGTCCCATGGCCACTGCGGAGCCGGAACCGTGGGCGTATGACCATCGCGTCATCTATAGCACACACCCAGAGCAGTGCGAGTGACCCGACGATTAGTGCAAGAAATGGAAAGGGGGTGGTGGGAGTGGGGCCGCCACTGGCGTCGGAAACGGGCACACTGTCATCGTCGCTGTTGAAGGGGGGCTGCATGCACTCTGAGGCGGGAGTGCTGGTGTTCTGTGGGTTCCTGTTGCCTTCGAGGTACAGGCTTTGTTGACTCTGTGCCGGGCGGAGAGCGGCGGTGGCGGGGAGGGGGGGAAGATCGGAGTTATTGCGCTGCTGTTTGTAGTCTGTGTTTACGGAATCGTGGCTGCAGCATCTACTGATAGAACATGCACGTTGCCTTGTCAGTGTTCTTCTCATTGGGACGATGATGATAATGATGATGACGATGGTTGTACGCAAAGCGTAATAATGCTCACCCAACGTAGGCAACAAGTATGAGGAAGAGGGGCACTACGATCCCGCCTGCGAGCTGCATGCAGTTGTGTGTGGGTTAGATAGGGAGGCGCAAGATGTGCTGCGTGAATGATAACTCAATTGATGGTTGTGGATCGCGGTGGGGATTCGTAAGGGGAGTCAGCTCGCACACAATCAGCCCGACGGAGTAGTTGGAGGATGCGAAGGAAGGTGAAGGCAAGTCTTAAAGTTGGTCTGAGCCTTACCTTACATTTCAGTCCAGCGGCTAGTGAGATAGGGGGGAAGGGGCGGACTATGAATATACTTTTCATTCCAGGTTGGGACCTTGCATTCATCTCGTAAACCGTCAGTCAGCTGATTCAGAGACGGTTGTGATACCAGGTGTCTCCAGAGGGGGAATTGTCGGGGTTATGGCATCATTCGCGGCCGCCCATAAAGCAAGTCAAGATGGAAATTCTATCAAAGGCAAAGGACGGATTGGTTTATATTGAACACTTGAATTCAGTTACGCTATAACTGAAAGGGCGACACGAGAGTCACTCGGAAACGTCGTAAGGTACAAACGCGGCGCAGACTCGTTCGTGGATACGTTGTTCCCAATGAATGAGATTGACTCGACGTGCCACTTCTATCCGCAAGTCATCCTCCGCATGAAGGAGGACGTGGAGATATGCAAAAGCGGCCGCATCGAGTGCAGTAGGCCCACTTGTCCGCGCCACAAGATTAGCGGGTGTAATGTAGACACGTTAACATGGTACGTACGGTGAGCCTAGGAACCATTCATTGTGACCCAGGCATTCGGAGAGAGCGGCGATTGCATCGCGGTATCGTGCGTCGATGGCGTTTGGCAAGAGACGCGCACCGTAAGGGGGTAAGGGAGACGAGAAGCCAGAAAGCGGAGCTGGTGGCGGCGTGACAATGGTTTCGACAAGTCGTTGAGCGGTGGAGGGGGGTAGCTGGAGGACTGTGTGGTAGAAGAAGGATGGCAAGGGCTGAGCCATCGCCTATAGTGTACACGAAGCTCAGCTGTGATGGGAGTGAACGATTGAAATGACTTACGAGGGCTGCATGGACGTCGCCTTCGAGTAGTGCGATCCATGCGTGGCTCTCGTCTCTCGAGTCAATGTCTTTGTAGCCTTCTAGATCATCGAGAGCTCCGACTTTTTTGTCTATCCATGACGGGATGTTCTGAGCGGCTAGTAACTCGCCATCCGGATCTCTTGTTCGCTCGGAGGGCGTTTGTAGGTTCGGTAGACGTCCGTTTATTGCACCGTCCTGCGATATATCCCATCTAACGGAGATATTTCGAAGTCCTCTGAGCGCAATGTGCGCCTGCCATTTGAGGCACTCTACGTCTGTGCTAAGAACGCTTTCTTTGCCCGCTGCCGCGGGAGGTGGTGGATGTATCCATAGTAATGGGTTGACAATAGGAACTTTGGCCGGTTTTGACGGGGGATAAGTCCTCAATGGAAAGAAAGAAAAGAGTTTCGCCAAGGGCTGTGGGACAGTCAACGTCGTTGGCATAAAGAGTCGCGTTACGTAATACCTGCGAGGCCGCTACTACCCACGACGACCACGACGACTCCACCCGGCATTTCGCCCTGGGACTGGCTGGCTTTTCCACAGGGTCGAGGAAAACGTTTTTGCTTGCTACCCAACTTAGTCATTACGGTCGAAGAGGTGCCAGTTTCACTTACACTCCACCATGTCCGATTACACCTCAAGTTCATCGCGTCCGGCGAGTCCAGTAGCCCCCTCTCCTGACCCTCCGACTGCACGGCCACACGCGTATCGATTTAATTGGGATCCTGCGGCACGTCTCCCGGGCCCTGGCAGCGTTTCCGAGACCACTGAGGCGCGCGGCGACTACTTTTTTTCGACACCGAAAGTAGACATATACGGGGCGTCATCGTCCTCACAGCTGGCCACGGTTCCGTCGCAGTGGAGTAGTGCGAAGCACGGCTTTCATGGTACGTTTGCTATTCTGTTGGCACTTGATGTACGTGCGGACTAGATCCCCCTCCCCCCTCCTTATATCACAGCCATTTCCACCGTCGTCAACAACCCTCACAAGAAATCCGCACCGCCAAAGGCACACGCTGCTGTCCCTTCTACGCCACACGTGGATCTTCCCCGCGTGCGTCGGAAAGACTTTGATCCTTACCTTAGTGCTATTGGACCGGAATGGGAGGCCTTCCAACACAATGCAGAGCTTGGCTATTCTGATTCCATGCAGCTTGAGGAATCTGACCTCTTCGACCAACCTGATTCTCGACGTACACCTCCTCCTAAATCACTCCCACCATTGTCATCCGTTCCGGAGATATTCTTCCGGCACGACTTTGACCTGGGAGATCCTCGCACGTTCAACGCGGTTGCCGAAGTGCCACCCTCCTCCGCTTCTCGTCCGACATCCCCAACTGCCAGCCCAGACCCGTCAACATTGGCGCACTCCCTTCCCCTCCTCGAAAGGCTCTCCCACCATGCCGACACGATGGAGCAGCACCTCATACATGAGATCGCGCGTCGTGCAACACCCTTCTTCGCCGCCCTTTCTAATCTTCAAGATCTCCAGGCGGAGTCCGCGCGCTGCCTCGCACGCGTGCAGGGGTTGCGCGCACAGCTCGGCGACGTAAACGAAAAGGGCGCCCGTCGCGGGTTGCATGGTGTACAGCGCGAGGTACGGCTCGCCCATCTAAGGGAGGTGCAATCAGGCGTCCGGGCGGTCCGTGGTGTCATTGAGACTGTTGGGATCGTACGCGGACTTGTCGACAACGGACAGTGGGGCGCGGCACTTGACGGTGTCGATGAGCTACGGACTATGTGGGATGGTAAGACTGTGTCAGCGCCGGTACCAGCGACACCTCTGGAGCCTTCACAGGGGAACTCGCGGTTGCCTTCTGTTGCGGAGGAGGGTGATGGTGGTGAAAAAGAGGTGGCGCCGCAGACAGAAAATCTCATTCTACCCGTGGCAGCGCTAGAGATACCGTTGTCGAAGCTCAAGGCGTTCGCCGCGCTACCGAGCCAGTTGCACACGCTCACTCAAGAGATCACGTCGTCGCTCACCTCAGATCTTGTCGCTACTCTGAAGATCGACCTTCTCGAGCGGATACATACGAACGATTTAGTCGTCGGCGACAAGACGGACGTGCGTGATAGACTGCGCCCCTTGATACAAGGTCTCGTAAGGACTAAGAACTTAAGGGAGAGCATCGCAGAATGGAGAGGCGTAGTGCTTGGTGAAGTGCAGGGGATAGTGCGACAGGTGTGTCCTTTGTTGTTGGACCTGGTGCGGACTGAGACCATTCCCGTCGTAGTTTATACCTTCATTTGACCCTGGAGAGGACCCCCAGAAGGAGTCTACTGATGCAAGGTTAGTTGTTCGAATGTGCCATGTCTGCCTCTGTTCATTGCGATCTCCAGCTGGATAAGTTCATTGCGCTCAATGACCCACCAAGAGTTCAGGGCTCTTCTCCGTTCAATTCTGCAGGCCTTTTTGAAATGCATCGAGGGTCTTCAAGCTCTGAATAGCAACATCACTCTAGTCATTGAGGGTATCCGGTTCGTTGTTAGGGCTTAGATTGGGACCGGTTGCTGATCCCCGTTCCCACAGACCACCAGCGCTACCATCTGAGCTCACAGCGATAAATGATTCTCTATTTGACGCCCTTTTTTCCACTGCGGAGTCCGCGAACGTGTTAACGTCAAAAGTCCTTTCTATCCGAGCGGAGCAACACGTCAAGCTAGAACTACGCGAGTTCCTCGAGGTGTTCAATGAGTGCTGGAGCTTCGTGGTGCGCTGTGAAGTCACCTGCAAACGAATGATCGTCGGCCTTCGCGGCGTCGTCATCAGCCAGGTACGGGTGTGAACGAAGTCTCCCCAAAGAACATATACTAATCCAGGATAGGCCAAGTCATTCCTGCAGGCGTTTCACCAGTCACGAATCAATCAGTCTGCCAAGCTGGTTGAAGATGAACAGTGGAACCAAGCCGAGGTTCCGGCTTCCCTGCAGCAGACCACCAACCTTATTCTGGATGCCGCGGTACATGACCCATACGAGTTTATCCTCGGGGTTGAGACTGCGGTTGCTGCACCCGCGTCACCACTCCCCGTACCCTCATCACTGCGGTCGCAGTCATCTCCGTTACTACCACCTGGCTCGGACAGCAGGCCATCCTCCCCTCGACCGTCCTCACGACCATCTTCCCCACGCGTGGTCCCGCGAGTAAATGGAGTCTCTTCTCCCCCGCCATCCAGAAAATACCTCCGAATAGAGGACCGGAGCCACTTTGCGGTATCTGCCACCCAGGATATGTTACTGCTCCTTGTCGACTACCTCAAAGTGATCGTGAACCTTAGCCTCCTCACGACGGATACAATGTCGCGTATCATTGAGTTTCTCAAAGCCTTCAACTCCCGGACGTGTCAAGTCGTACTAGGTGCCGGCGCGATGCGCTCCGCCGGCCTGAAAAACATCACCGCCAAGCACCTGGCACTCGCTTCCCAGTCCCTCTCGATCGTGATCGCCCTCATACCGTATATTCGCGAGACGTTTCGGCGCCACCTCTCCCCGAAGCAGGCTGTCATGCTGGTCGAGTTTGACAAGCTCAAGCGGGACTATCAGGAGCACCAGAACGAGATCCACGCCAAGTTGATTGCGATCATGGGCGACCGTATCACGGCCCACATCAAGAGCCTCAATGCGATCAAATGGGACGTTCCTCAGGCGAAGCCCGGGGTTAACGACTATATGGAACTGCTGGTAAAGGAGACCGTTACATTACACAAGGTGCTGTCACGCTACCTTGCCAGTGCGGTGGTAGAGGTACGTAGCTATATCGATCCGACGCTCTTATGTCGCTGATAATTACGGACCCCACCGTGCAGTACGTGATGTCGGAGGTCTTTGCCACGATCAATCACAGGCTCTCCGAAGAGTACGCCAAGATCGAGCTCCCAACCCCAGAAGCAAAAGAGCGGTGTGTTACTCATCATTTCCTTGGCCACCTAAATGCGGTGCTTGCTCATTGTTGCCTTTTCATACCCCGCCACAGGCTGCTCATAGACGCACGCTATCTACACGAGAAGTTCTCGGTACTAAAAGCTCCCGGTACGCCCACTGCTGTCCTAGAGACACTCGTCGCGGACAAGCGAGTGGCCACCGCGCCCGCATCTCCACGACCGACGACGCCAACGCCGACAACCACACCGTCATCGCCACTATCTATGCCACCAACCAACATCCTACTAGGTTCGCCGCGTCCGGCCATGCAGACACCAACAAAGCGAACGTCGCTCTTCTCAAATGAGCGACTCAAGGGCATTCTCTCGCGTGGCACTACACAACCACAACCACAACCGTCCCCACCACCTCCGATCTCGATGCCTGTAGCTACATCTTCGCCTCCGCCCACACTAACACAGGAAAAGCAGGGGGGTTATAAACATGTCGCAGTGCTTCTGTCGCCCACGCCGCTTCCGGCAGAGAAGCAGCGTGACCTGCCGACGACGCCAATTTCGGTGCCTATTCATGCTACACCGTCGCCTCTGCATTCACAGGTGGAGGAAGAACAACTGGAACCTGCAACTGATGCACTCAATGCCGATGCTGTCGATGTTGGTGCTGATGTCGATGCGTCGGGACGACGTCCTGGGTGGGTGGATGAAGAGACCGATGGCGGCGTATCGCTGGGAAATGGTGATTTGTTGGCTGAGGATGCGCCACCTCCGCCTGCAAAGGACGGCGAAGCCACGAGCATATCAGCTGCAACATAGGGACTTTTGTATCATATGCACTACTAGATATCGCGAACAGGACAGTATCTGGATGCACGCATTTTTTGGCAGGAGCTTGGCACGCCCGATCTGTTCAGTACACAGGGGCGGTAAGTACTTACTAATAACAACAACTCCCTCCTTGTCTGCAATCATGGCCACAGAACTTCTAATTACGGCCTACATCATTGATCTAGGCGGCCCCCCATTCTCTATCACGATCGAAGGGTCGAAGACTATTGACCACCTGAAAGAAGCAATTTTAAATAGCAAGCCCAACGACTTGAAGGGTGTTGACCCTAACCATCTCACCCTTTACAAGACCGAAGTCCCTGACGACGAGAACATTGGGCAGTCGGCGAAGGATGCCCCGAAAGAGGAGCTGAAACCGTCTCGCAAACTTTCCGAAGTATTCCCGATTCAACCTCCAGAGGAGACGGTCAGTGTCTTCGTAAAAGCCACACGTATAGGTCTGTTAACAATTTTATCTGCGTTGGCTTACGTTCATGGGCGACGTTCCCCTTCAAGGCTTCAGTTCAGCCACATTCTATGAAGCCTCCAAGAAGTTATACGATGCCATGTGGCGGAAAGACCTCCAGAGTAGACTGCGAGATGTTCAAGTTTCCAATGGCAAGGCCTTGAAGTTCCTGCCCGCCACCGAGGTTGACAACCTACAACTTCAACAACTAGGATGCCCCGCAAAGGCTATCCTTTTCCGTGAGGAGTATAGTTCGACCTTTGACATACTGAGCAAACATCCGGCCGAAACCGGATCTGGGGGGATGGTGGTGACGGGTGGATCGGGGATTGGTACGAATCCGTCACCGAAGGATATAAGTCTCTTTGCTAACGCACTCACAATATGCAGGGAAATCGGTCTTTCTATTCTATACGCTTCTTCAACGCCTAAGCATCGGGCAGCCCGTTGCTCTACAACACCTCAAGTTTGGGGAGTTCGTTGTCCTCTTCCATGAAAATGGCGTCGAAATGCACAACCCCGAACATTCCTATTTGTTCTCTGATTTCAAGGAGCAATTTTGGGCGCTTTTGGATTCCACTGAGAACCGCAGAACCCCTTGTCTGTTGTTTCAGGTATTGCCGAAACGACAAGCGTGGATTGTCCAAACCACCTCTCCTGCAAGAGATCGGTGGAAAAGGTGGCGTAAGGAGTGTGACGCAGGTCTCTTCATAATGAAGAGTTTCAGTGAGGATGAATCAGAAGCCCTCAGGTCGGTTATCGCTACAAGTATTCTATTATCTCTGACTTATTCTCACAGCACTATATTTGGGTACGACGTCGAAGCTTTCCTAAATTTCCACAGGAAATGGGGGGGTTGTGCACGTACCTGCCTTAACCTGGCGAGGGGGATAGAGTCCAAAGGGGAGGTTCAAAACATGGCGTCGAGTGTCGCCAGGAAATTTGTTGAAAATCCCAACACTTTAACTATTGAGGGAAGGACAGATATGGCTTCCCACTACGTTTTTACACTCTCTCCGCGCGAGGACGATAGGGCGATCCCTGTTTTTCAAGTGGCAACCCCATACCTCTTTGATCTTGTCATGAAAGAAGTCATCCAATCTGATGCTGCCAAACAAGCATCGTTCTATGTCCAGGCAAGCCGTCATCTGTATCTCCGAGGAGTGTCGGGGTACATTTTCGAACAATATCTTTATACCTGGCTCTCTCTTGGTGCCAACGCGGACAATGTGCTATCATGTACCGCCGTTCAGCCCGGAAAGGCCAAGTCTACCAAATCCAAAGTGCTTCGTCTCCAGCCAGTCGGGAAGGATAATGTGACTATATCCAGCGCCAAATCGTTTTATGAGCAGGTGGACAAGAAACGTGCACCTTCATTTGCTTGGATCCCAGATCCACGAATGCAGGCTACCTTTGATGCTATGATTTTCACGCATGATTCCATAGTTACGATTCAGGTGACTATAGCCAACAACCATTCTATGAAACCAGGTTTCGAAGAAATGGAAGAGCATCTCCCGAAGACATTTAAAAAAAATCGGGCATGGTTTCATGTCTTCATTACAGATCACCCTACCATTGTGGATGAGTTGCAGAGGCACAGATACAAGGTTGCTGAGGACAAGAATATTTTGGTCTACGTGGGAGAACTCAACTATTCTGAGTTGATGCTTACTCCCGATGTATTGGAACGCACAAACGGAGTCGATGTAAGTAGACACAAGCTACAGTGCGACTTTGGTACTAACGTAGGGGTTACTAGGACGAGGACAACAGCGGAATGAAGATAGAGGACGAGGTCATTGCGATGGACAGCAGTGGAATGGAGATGGAGGCCCAGGGGTCGCAACAGGCACAGCAACGCTTCGAAAAGCGTGAGGGCAAGAAAGCAGCTGTCCAGCCATACGCCACACGGCGATGTACGTGTTTTCTTTTCCTTATTGTCGTCACTGATGAACTCGTCTTTTTAACACTTGATAGCGACGAGAAAAAGACCGGCTAGCGCGGAGGAGGGCGAGGAGTGAGCACTACAGGTATGAATCATAACGAATGTTGGTGTTGTTGGTGATATGATTGGTTTTCGGTATTCTCGGGCGCGCTGCCTCATCACATTTATATTCCTAACGATAGTTTTAGTACGACAGGATGCGATGGCCGTGCACGACTTAGTAGCGATTCACTGGCGTCACATGCCAGGTGCTATGTCACCTCATTGTCCTTTCGCTTCTTCCAGTTCCACTCGCTCGCGTCGTCTGGTCCTTAACGCAAAACGAATTAGTTGAATACTCAAGCCTCCATGTATTTAAACAGTGTCTTCAACCGTCATAATAGAGCAGCCTGCAGTTCAAGTCCTCCCTCTTTTTCTGTGTGCCAGACGTCTCAGGACGATTATTCTCCTCTCTCTTTTGATTGCACGTTTTTCCTCGGATTAGCCACCGTGACACCACATTGCACACCGAGACGCCGTACGTTTCAGTTTTCATTATTGCGCTAACCTTCGTCTAAGAGGCTAAGAGCTCAGATTTGCCAGCACCCGGCATAGGGTCATAGACTTTATCGAAACTCACTTCAATGAGATATTGTATCATATTGGGCTTTGTAAACAGGTTTAGCATCATCATCAGATGCACTCCGATGCCGAAGCGGGGGTAAAGTCACAAATGAGAGCGGATTCAAAAAATCGATAAAATTTAGAGGGTGATAAAAGGAAAAGGAAATACATGAGCTTATCAATGCTGAGAAAGGATCAAGTTCAATAGGGCGCATGTCACCTGGAGTGCAGAGACTGCAAACGTTCATGTCAATTATTCCTCCCCAAAAATACCAATCATGACATCGAGACTTCGTATAATTTACATGCTTCGTGCTTCGCTCCTGCCACCGAACGTATTCCTCCAAAAAGGTGAACATTCCGTACTTTTCTCTCATGGGCGCAACCTATGGAAATGCACGATCCTTCTTGTGCAACGAAGAAAGTCAGCCGTCCGCGGCTTCCATCATAGCCTGCTCAAATCTTGAGAATCTACGTTTACGGGGCGACCCGCCCGATTTCGCTCATCGATGAATGCTCTAAGCGCCTCCGAGGCACCAACGAGCACGCGTTCGTCATCCGCGTGCAATAACACGATCGTGCGTAATCCCGGAAAGAGATCCTCCTGTTCCAGCCCATCCTGCTGCAACTGGAGAGATCGCAGTCTGAGAGCGCGCTCAAGATCGGCCGCCAGGGCGACGTGAACGCGCAGCGTGCGCATTTGTCGGAACGGGGTTAAGAGAGTGTGCCATAGGGAAGGGTCGACGACATCGTCGCCTTCACCACGCCACTCTTCCGTAATTCGCTCTGGTGGAACCCGAGGATGAGTTCTTCGACGGGCAAGACGAGGTTCGCGTGGGCGGGTCCCGTGCCGGAAATGCTGCTGGTGCCGGACAGGCCACTGCAGATTCGGGACATGGCGGATACCTGAAAGTCGAGGCGGGCGCAGGACACGCTAAGCGATATGTCTGGGGATTGGGATTGGGATTCGTTCGATTGTAGGGACGCGGACGGGGTAATAGATAACATGCGCGCGGACGTCTGGGCAAAGTCGATGCGTGCCGTCGTGGGCCGGAAGGATTCCGGTCCACTGATGAATGTGCAAATTCGCGGGATCCTAAAAGTAAGCTGGTTAAAGAAGGTGATGTCAATGTCTTGTATGAGAGGAGCACGGATTCGCGCGAGAAGAGATTCAATATAGGTAGAGACGCCTCGATAGACGAGTCGCTTGAGATCGGGGAGCTCGATGCGAGCCTGAGATGTTTGACAGGGTGGAAGGAAAAGCCCATTAGTGAGACCTAGACGAGGAGTCGCGGAGAGGAAGTTGGTTGATATGGTTCGGAGTTGAGCCATAGTGCGTATGTGCGCAATCACACTTTCGGATGAGAAGTAGTATACCGAGCTGGGGATGCGTTCAAGGATGAGACGAGAGGGGTCGCAGACGACAATAACGGATGCAAAGTTGCCAGAGAGACACCGTGGAGTTCCAAATGCCGTAGCTGTGGCGCATCGCCGTCGAGAAAACATTTCCTGAGGACAATTCGGTGCGACTCGGCGTGAAGAATGAGGTATCGGAGTATTGGTGAGGCATCGAGTATGGCAGTGGTCATATCTGCTAAGGTCGAATAAGGCGTGCTCGGCATTATACGTGAGAGATGTTGCAGTGTGAAGAGATCGTCCGCGGGTGTCCACGTTTTGAGAAGGTGAGGTCCATAGTCCAAAATCAGCCAAAAGGTGGGGAGTGATTGATCATCAGGCGTGCCAAACGTGCAGCGAAGCTGGAGGTTAAGGCGAAGGGAGGAGGCGAAAAAGAGTTGTCGCCACCTTCGATAGGTGTGTGCGAGCTTATACCATCCTTGCAAATGCGCCCTCTGGTCCGCGCTGAGTTTACAATTGTGATCAAAGACTGAGGAGGACGTCGTCGGAGAGAGGGTGTCTATCGATTTTAGTGGGAAGTATTCTCCAAATACATTGATGTGGTGTGAGCAGAGCTCGTGATGGGAACGTCAGCGACACTTACACTTACCCCGGCTTTGATGGCTGGATGATGGTCGATACGTGCTTGCGATTCGAGGCGGATGTGTTTCTGTTGCTCGACAGACAGACGTAAACAAGGCTCTCGTCACTCTCCACACAAGAGACGAGCACTCCGCAATCACATCGAAATGGATGCCATTCGAATACCCAAGGTATTCAGTGTCCTTCCAGCCCAAAAGCCCTGACTTGGTTGGGTCTTCGAGGTCCCGAATGTGTTATGCAGCAAGTCTTGTCGAACCTCGCATGGCACTCTCCATCTCACCGCTCATCACCTCATCTTCTCCTCCACGGATGCTTCACAATCAGAGACGTGGGCGAGTCCAGTCCCTCGCACTACCCTCGCACTCCACTCTGACAGTTCTCTACATAGGTTGCGTACCCACTGATTAATCTCGTTACCCGACTGCCTCAAACCCTGAGCGGGCAATGTCCCATATCCTTCCGGTGTCGCACATTCGAAACCTTTTCGCTATCTTTCGAACGGGACACAGATGCCGCCGACGTATTTGAAAGTGTGAAAGAATTGACTGTGGCAAGTACGTACTCTTGTTCGTCTATGCCGCACGGCCACCCATATGCGATAGACTCTGTGACGCAGCTATATGCTTTCAATTTCGTGCCATCTCCGCCTCTACCTGTCTCAGACGGCTGGAATTTGTACTCTCCCCGCGAAGAGTTTGGTCGCATGGGCGTCGGGACGCGCTCCAAGGCGTGGCGATTCACGGACATTAACAAGGATTACACTGTACGTTCGCCCTCTCTTGTGTGACCAGCGATGTTTATCTGTAACGCTAGTGCATCTTTGTCCTCTAGTTCTGTTCGACATACCCCTCGCGTCTTGTTGTACCGACAAGAATTAGCGATTCGACATTACAATATGGAGTCAAGTACCGCAGTAAGGGCCGCATACCAGCTCTTACATACTTGCATTGGGCAAACTTCGTGAGCTCCTCCGTGTTTCTTAATGTTCTCGTGTGCTGATCTATATCTATCCCCGTAAATAGGGAAGTATCACCCGATCTAGTCAGCCCATGGTGGGCCTGACCAACGCCCGGTCAATACAAGATGAAAAGCTTGTCGAGGCGACTTTCACCTCGCATGTTGCGCCAGAGTCACGGGTCTCCCAGCCTCTTTACGGTGCGACAGCCACGAATTTGATCATCGATGCGCGCCCAACAACCAACGCGGTGGCCAACACCGCCAAGGGCGCAGGCACGGAGAATATGGATCATTACAAAGATTGCAAAAAGGCCTACTTAGGGATTGACAACATTCACTCGATGCGCGACTCCCTCAACAAGGTGGTCGAGGTGCTCAGCGAGTCAGAAGCCCTTGCAGCGAGTGTATCGGGTGACATCCCTGGAACGAGCGCTTCTACAATCCCCGTCGATCGACAGGCATTGCGCCGATCCGGTTGGTTGCGATATCAAGTCGCCATTCTGGAGGGTACATTGCTCATAGTGCGGAACATACACGTCAACCATTCGCACGTTCTCATCCATTGCTCGGATGGGTGGGATCGCACAGGGCAGCTGTCAGCTGCATCACAACTCTGTTTGGATCCCTTTTATCGGACAATGCGGGGCTTTCAAATATTGATCGAGAAGGATTTCGTCAGCTTTGGTCATAAATTCCTAGATCGGTCTGGCCACTTGTCGAGCGAGAAGTTCTTCGTGGCCCCAATGGACGTAGCTGGTAGCTCAGATGTCGCTCAGGCACTCTTTACAAGCGTACAGAATCGGTTTTCGGGGAACCATCATCTCAGAGAGACCAGCCCGGTTTTCCACCAATTCCTAGAAGCTGTGCGGAACATTCAACGACAGTCCCCCGCCCGTTTCGAGTTCAACGAGCTCTTCCTTCGCGACCTCCACACGCACTTGTACTCATGTCAATTCGGTACCTTCCTTTTCAACTCGGAGCGCGAGCGCCGGGAGGGTGCAACGGGGACTGTATCCGTCTGGGACTACATGAACTCTCCACCACAGCCAGAGAAGTATACCAATCCGGAGTACAACCCGGCATTGGATGATCCTACGAGCCGCACACCGATGGCTGACCAGGGTGTGCTCTTCCCGAATCCGAAGGATGTGCGTTTCTGGCACGAGCTGTATGGCCGTGGGGATGAGGAGATGAATGGGCGCTACGCCGCTGTGCCCGCGCCACTGTCTGCGCTATCAATCAACAGCCTCTTCCGCCATCTCCTGCGCCTACTCCTCCGCTCGCACCTGTGCGAGTGCCCAGCCCCCTAGCAACGGGATCAGGATCGCGTCCCGCGCGCTCGACATCTTCGGATTTGTTCGGCTCTGCAGGGGGAAGCATGCGTTCAGTGTGGGACCGGCTTTCAACCGGGGCTGGGGCGGCGCTCTCAGCCGTGCAGGATGCATATGATATTGCACGTGATGCGCGAGCGCGGGACCCTGGCAGTGGCAGTTCTCTAGGGGAATTACAGGACTGGAGTTCCGCGTCGCCCCGCAGAGCCTCACCATCAGTGAACGCCGCCTCGACACCTTCCACCCTATCACGATTCGAACCACCGCGCGTGACACAGGCTGTCAGAGAAAGCACATTCTCGAGTGTTTCTACGGGCACAGCGGTGAACCCCTGGGCGAAGACGACGACGACATCGCCTTTCTTGAATTCTTCGCCCTCTACGTCACCTCGCGATGCGGGTAGGGGTGGTATACCCTCCGTGCTCATCGATAATCCGTGGAACACCTCGCGTACGCAGGTACGCCCCGGCGCACGACGCGCTCCACTAGAGGATACTTTTGCGGTGGGAGGAATGGCCGCTGCATTGCCACCTCTTCGTGTCCGGGAGCCCTGTTACATCCACAGCGTCACATGCGCCAGCGCCAAGTCTAGACGCACCTCTGGGGACTTCACCGTCGAGCGCCGTTGGCGAGGCCCTAAAGTCAGAGCATTCTGGAATTTCAGACGAGATGGACCCTTTAGGCGTAGGGATGCGGTAGGGCCAAGTACTAGCGTCGTACAATCGTGTAGCCGTATACTCGAGCAACGTGTGCTCATACAGTAAATGACATACAGTGGGAGAATGGCGTGATAATAGGATTCGTCTTGATGACGTAACTTTAAAACGCATTTTATTAGGTCACCTCTTTTTTGAACCGTCGTTTCCTCTTCCCTTCGTCCCTCTTTCACGCGTAGACTTAGACTTTTAACAATTAAAAAAATGGCCCCCAACGGTCCCATCCACGCTGCTCTTGCCCCTGGTCATTTCCTCTTCACCTCAGAGTCGGTCGGCGAAGGCCACCCCGGTACGTGTAAATGTTGAAATAGGCTTTTTCGTAAGTCTCAAAAATGCCCCAGACAAAATCTGTGACCAGGTCTCAGATGCCATAGTAAGTCGACCTAGTTGTAATAATAGTTTATCTTGATTTTAATACGCTTTTTAGCTCGATGCTTGCCTTGAACAAGACCCGTTTTCCAAGGTCGCCTGCGAGACGGCAACCAAGACGGGCATGATCATGGTCTTTGGTGAGATCTCGACCAAGGCCCAGCTCGACTACCAGAAAGTTATCCGCAATGCTATCAAGGACATTGGCTACGACGACTCGTCCAAGGGCTTTGACTACAAGACCTGCAACATCCTCGTTGCCATTGAGCAGCAATCGCCCGATATTGCCCAGGGTCTTGACCATGGCTCGCTCGAGGATCACGGCGCGGGTGACCAGGGCATCATGTTTGGCTATGCTACCGATGAGACCCCGGAGTACATGCCGCTTACCATTTCGCTCGCCCACAAGCTCAATGCGGCATTGGCTGCGGCACGCCGCTCTGGCCTTCTCCCTTGGCTCCGCCCTGATTCGAAGACCCAAGTCACGGTCGAATACAAGAAGGACGGTGGCGCGACCGTCCCTCTGCGCGTTGATACCGTCGTCATCTCCACACAGCACGCAGAGGAAATTTCGACGGAAGATCTCCGGAAAGAGATCCTGGAGAAGGTCATCAAGCAAGTTATTCCCAAGAACCTCCTTGATGACCGCACCATCTATCACGTAGGGAATATTTGAGCTAGTGGTAAAAAGTGTCTAAATTTGCCTTTTCTTAGATTCAACCGTCGGGACGGTTCGTCATTGGCGGTCCCCAGGGTGATGCTGGATTGACGGGTCGAAAGATCATCGTCGACACGTACGGTGGTTGGGGCGCGCACGGTGGAGGTGCGTTCTCAGGAAAGGATTTCTCCAAGGTCGATCGCTCGGCTGCCTACACTGCACGGTGGATTGGTGGGTCTTCCTTGTTCTGGAAGTAAATTTACTGCATTCTGACAGTCTCCTCCAGCCAAGTCCCTAGTTGCCGCTGGCCTCGCTCGCCGTACGCTAGTCCAGCTCTCCTACGCCATTGGTGTCGCCGAGCCTCTGTCGATCTTTGTCGACACGTATGGCACAGGCAAGAAAACTGATTTGGAGCTCGTCGAGATTATCCGGAAGAACTGGGATCTTCGGCCTGGTGTTATCGTGAAGCAGCTCGACCTGCAGAAGCCGATCTACCGCAAGACTGCAGCCTACGGTCACTTCGGCAACCCAGCGTACAACTGGGAAAAGCCAAAGCAGCTCGTCTTGTGAGGCCCTAACACCGCCACCCTGACCTTTGTTGGATATTTGTTTGCTACTGACTCATGATTGGCATGGATTAGAAAGTTCATCCTTTCGCACTATTATTATCTACTTGTTCAACACATCAGCATTTAACCCTGAGCGCATACCCCCCAAATCCCTCCCACACATATACGTCATACCACTATTGACGCCTTTGAATGCGGACAGTAGATCGGCGCCTGGAACTGACGACATTCTTACTCTGTATTCCTTGTATGTACGCCCAGTTACATGTAGTCGCTGTGAATCATAGGCGCGCTCAACCGCGCATTGTTTCACGATCATGTTCGCAGGTGGAACGTATCCGAGGTGCCTGTCTTGCCAGTGCCCGCAGACCGGCCTCACCGAAGTGGCATTTATGATGTTTCCTTTCCCCCGTGGGCCACTGGCACAAGCCCCACACAGCCCACTGGATGCATCGACATCCATCACCGGCAAGGGTGTTACCTCATTATAGAATCCTGGCCGTGTCACACAGAGAGGAGATAGAACAGAATGGGATATCGACGTATCTGGGGAAGATGTATCTACATCACGTGCTCTGAGTACATCACATGGTGGCGTGTGGCGTGACTACTGTTCATTACCCATCACCACCGATGTCTTTGGCCTCGCCACCGCTGACCATCATTAACCATACAGTATCATGATGTTATTTATAGAACTGAACGAAGACGGAGAGGATTTTGCAGTAAGCCCTCACGGTGCGCATTGATTAGCTGCATCCAAATGACACACACTGCCCTGCCACTCCCACAGGAACCCATGCCCATGGCTGCGGGCACAGGGTTTCACAGGTATGGGCACAGGTTAGTGAAGGAAACCGCAGGTTTCCTGTGAAGAACCTTCCCGGTCTACAAAGTATGTATACTCTGTAAACCAGTAGGGTTCTTCACAGGAAACCCGGGGTTTCTTTCACTATGATGGAAACTTGATCGACGGGGTTTGCCACTGATCCGATCTATACCTTCATGGGGTACCGCGTCTTGTTTTTTTTTCTAGAGGGCAGCATGCGTTTGAGAGGTCATTGAGTGGAAACGAAAGTCGCCCATGCACCATGTGTGTTTTATTCCGCCTTATATTATGCCGTCTTTTATACAAGCAGCGCGAATGATTTCAAAATGTGTGCGATCAGAAATAAAAATGCATAACAGGAAGCTAGGACGGCGGCATCGACAGATCCCTCCTCTGCAAGAAGTTTCCTGCTAACATTATTTCGGGAACGGGCCCGGCTGGTCATAAATACAACAGTAGACAAGACACAACACAGCTCGATTCATTATATATATTTCCCTTCGTCCATGTCGTCCCAGGGCCAGTGCGCCATGGTCTCCGCACGTTCCTCCTTCGACGTGGCCTCCGTCAACGCCTCCTCCTTCATCTGCTTGCAGAGTGCCATGGCCTCTTCCCTCCGGCCCGAGGCCGAGCATGTTCTGACACACCTCGAAAACCTTGTCTGCTTTTCTCTGTACTTCATTCAGCTCCGTCGTCTCGCGTACGTCCTCGGCATCGAACACGACTGGACACGGCGTGCCTTTCCCTGTAAGCATCTCCCACCTTTCCGCTGCTAGTATGAGCGCAACCTTCAGCTCGAGAGTCTCGCCCTCCCATGGGTTACTGGCGTGGCCGAAGAGGCGGCTGCGGAGCACGCACATGGGGTCCGTCAAGGCATCGTAATGGGGCTTGTTGCACTCCTCCCTGTTCTGGATGTAGTGATAATGCACGAGGCGACGACGGTAGACTTCCTCCGCTTCGGTTCGCTCGGTTTTGCCTAACTCGTCAAAGTTCTCCGGTAGCGAAGGCGGCGTCATAGATTGCGAGACAGGGTCATCGTGGTTCTGGAGGAGTTGGGGTACGCCGGCAAGGAGAAACAGGGGCAGGATGGAGGCATGTTGCCAGTCGAGCAGGCCGACAACTTGCCAGCCAGAGTCGGACGACCTCCGAACGACGATATTGCTCTGCTGGAGGTCTGGATGGCGAATGCAGAAATGACCGAGGGCGGGTCCCTAGGGACGAGGGACGATGCGATGAGGAGATAGCGCTTCAAGTTCTTGATGTGGGCCGACGGCGACTGCTCCAGGTATTGGTAACCATCCCTCCTCTCACGGCGGAACGGCAAGAGCGGTTGACCGAAGTGCTCGAGATAAGCCAGTTCCTTGCGGGCTGCTGCTACGAGCGCTGCTTCGGCACTTTCGTCTATAGTAATTGGTTGGTTCAAGGGCGAAATTTAAAAAAAAGGCAGAAAGCAGCGTACACGGTCCCCGGTCTACGTTGAGCTGTGATCTCCTGCCATACCACATAGGCAGTCTCGTATTTGGACCAACGCAGAAACGCTTGTCCTTGAGCGGGACGGCCTCCCTCCCGGCCATCCTCTCCAGGTCGTGGGCGTAGTAAAGGCTTCCGCCAGCGGGGAAAGAAATTGACATCATTTGAGACTCGAGTTGAGCAAGTTGGTGCATGATTGAAACGACATCCGATTCCCCCAGCTCCAGCCATACGTTGCTGAGTTCCGTACCTCTCATAAACTCCATAAAAATGTACTCCGTCTTCGCCGCGTTGTCCGACGCAGGCGAGTATCCGTATACCTGGGGAACAAGCAGCCCAGAGGAACGGAGGAACTCCATTGTGGCCACTTCGCTGACCACAGCGTAGTACTTGGGGACCGTAGCCGGGTACGGAATACGAGCGATCATTTGGAAGTCGTCGCGCAAGGTGATGAGGAAGGTACGGTTGAATCCGCCCTCGGCGAGCTTTGATAAGTTGACGACATCAGCAGGACTTCGACCAACAGACTGCGCTGCAAGTCGACGTAGCCCCTCGACGTCGAAAACGAGCCTCCGCTCTGC
>WNFQ01003116.1_pt1 | contig 22360 bp, 23 predicted proteins | sample 5400171 | NCBI WGS metagenome assembly WNFQ01 (sample SAMN13153356, study PRJNA577476) | soil metagenome | isolation source: 20 cm soil under Madrone tree | place: USA:California | collected 2016-06-14 | reverse complement strand
GGCGCGAAACCAGACAAATCGCGCCGGCATGAACGGGATCTCCCACAGGATCACGCGCTGAAAGGCAAACAGCGCCCAGGCGACGACATAGGCGATGATTTGCGGCGTGCCGCCGCCGGCCTTGAGCGCCACGGCGCCGATGGAAAAGCCGACCACCGGCCCTCCCGGCGTCGCGCCGCCCGCGATCACGGCCGTCAGCACGCCGAGCCAGCCCGAATTGGGGCCGAGCCAGCCGGTGATGATTTCCTCCGGGATCACGGCGGCGATGTATCCGGAGCCGATCACGCCAATGGCGATGCGTGGCATGATGTTGATGAAATCCATGGTGCCCTCGCGCACCGAACTGATCAGGACCGGCCGGCCACGCCGGAATGCAACAAAGCCGAGGGCCGCGACCGAGCCCCACAGAATGAGGTCGATGATCAAGGCGCTCATGGCGCGGCCTTCGGATACATTCGCACGTATACGAAACGGCCGAGCGCGCCCGCCAGAACCGGCAGCGGCAGCGAAATCACGATGCGCCACAGCGTGAAGTCGGTGCCCATGATCGGCAACTCCCAGGCGATCGCCCGGCCATAACCGATCAGTGTCCAGCTCACGACCATCGCAATCGTCGCGCCGAAATCGGCACCGATCGAAAGCAACGCGCCCGCCACCGGATACGCCGTAAACGGCCCGCCCGGCAGGATCGCGCCGAACGCCGCGCCGATCAGCAAGCCCTTCAGGCCCGATTGCGGCCCGAGCGATCGCGACACTTTCTCATGCGGCAAAATCTCGGCGATGAAGGCCCCGAGCAGGCAGCCCGCGAGCACGCGCGGCACGATGCCGCCGAACAGCCCGAGATCGTGGGTGAGGATTTCCAACACGCCGTCGATGCCGTCGCGACGATAGACGAGCACGGCGCTGATCACGATCAGCACGACGATCGAAATCATCGACCAGCCGATCGGCTTGCGGGCGCGGCCGGGGCGGGTTTCGCCTTCCGAAGCGTCGGCGGCGGTCGCGTGATCTTTTGAGGGAAGTTCCGACAAGGGAATAAGTTTACGCCAAATGGCGAACCAGCGCGAGGCCGGCAAACAGCCCTAAAATCGAAAAAATCACCGAACCCAGCACGTAAAACAGAGCAAGGGCGATCTCGCCCCGCTCATAAAGCAAGGCGGCATCGAGCGAGAAGGCCGAGAAGGTCGTGTAGCCGCCGAGAATGCCGGTCATCAAAAACAGCCGCCAAGACTGCGACGCCTCGCCCTTGAACGCGAGATACCCCGCGATCAGGCCCATGATGGTCGAGCCCGTGATGTTGATGATGAAGGTGTGATACGGAAAGGCGGTCCCGAGGCAGCGCGTGCAAACGACATTGATGGTATGTCGCAGCGTCGAACCAAGGCCGCCGCCGATAAAAACCAACAGATAGTTCATCGCAACCTTCCCCATCCCGGCAAAACAACACCAACGCTGCGAGACAGGGTTTTGCCGCACGCGCGCGATCCCTGCAAGGAGTGCGATTCCGGCCGGACAAACGAAAAGCCAAATAAAAGGGCGGCAGCCGATGCCACCGCCCCGAGGGCCTGACTGGAAATGCAGGCGACAAAAAGCATTTTTGGTCGTCATTCCGGGATGGTCCGAAGGACCAGACCCGGAATCCATACTCCCGATGGTGGTTATGGATTCCAGGCTCGCCGCTATGCGGCGCCCCGGAATGACGCCGAATTCTAGTTTCCTTTCGTCTGACTCTTACAACTTATGTCCGGTCGAACTCAGGCTTTCGAAAACAGCTGGTCGACATATTCCCAGTTCACCAGATGATCGACGAACGCCTTCAGATAATCCGGGCGGCGGTTGCGATAATCGATGTAATAAGAGTGCTCCCAGACGTCGACGCCGAGGATCGGGGTCGCGCCATGCACCAGCGGGCTTTCGCCATTGGCCGTCTTGGAAATTTCGAGCTTGCCGTTCTTCACCGACAGCCACGCCCAGCCCGAACCGAACTGGCCGACGCCGGCGGCGGTGAAATCGGCCTTGAATTTTTCGAGTCCGCCAAGGTCCTCATTGATTTTCTTTTCCAGACGCCCGGGCAGTTTGCTGCCGCCGCCATTGGGCTTCATCCAATTCCAGAAATGCAAATGGTTGTAGTGCTGGCCGGCATTGTTGAAGAGCGGCGCATTCTTGCCGAACGAGCCCTTGACGATCTCCTCAAGAGATTTGCCCTCGAATTCGGTGCCTTTCAGCAGATTATTGCCGTTGGTCACATAGGCCTGGTGATGCTTGTCGTGATGATATTCCAGCGTTTCCTTCGACATATGGGGCGCGAGCGCGTCATAAGCATAAGGAAGGGTGGGAAGCGTGAAGGTCATGGGGTGATGTCCGCAATGATGGGAGACGGGGCTTAACGGGGCCCCTTATAGATGGTTCCGTCGGCCTTAAACACCGCAATTTTGCTCGCCCTGGCGTCGGAATGAGCCGTTGCGACAAGGTCGCGGCAAGTCATAACGCCGGGTGCAGTTGCGGATATGGCATTGCACAAATTTTGAATTTATTGTTATGCAAGCCCCTTGGTCCGGGAGAGGTCTATGGCTTGCAGATTTGGCTTACTCGTAGCGGTTTCGATGGCGTTTTCCGGCGCCGCGCAAGCGCAGACCGCTTCCGCGGTGGGTGGTATGCAGGCAGCCGGGCCAGGCGGTATTTGGCTGACACAGGCGGGCGATGCAAAAGTGCGCGTCAGCAAATGCGGCGCGGGACTTTGCGGAGTAGTGGTCTGGCTAAAGGACCCTATCGATCCCGCGACCGGCAAACTCCAAATCGACGACAAAAATCGCAATCCTTCGCTAGCCAAGCGCCCGATCATGGGCCTGTCGCTCTTCAGCGGCATGCGAACGGTCGGTTCCAACAAATGGTCCGGCAATATCTATAATGCCGATAACGGCAACACCTACGCCAGCAATATCTCGGTCTCGGGTCCGGACAGCTTACGGGTTGAAGGCTGCGTCGGCGCGATCTGTGGCGGTGAAAACTGGACGCGCGTCAACCGCTGAATGAGGGTGATTTTTCCTCATCCTGAGGAGCGGCGTCTTCGCCGCGTCTCGAAGGATGGAGCCGTGCGCTTGCTCATGGTTCGAGACGGCGGCGCAGCCAAGTCTACGCAGGCTGCGTAAACTTGCCTGCGATGCGCCTCCTCACCATGAGGAGATGACTTCAAGCCAAAGCGGCCTTCAACGCCGTGGCCGCCGAAGCGTAGCCGCCGCGCGCGCCGTCGATGAAATGCACGTGGTCGCTGCGAACCGCCGAGGGCGTAAAACAGGTCATCATCGCCGCGTCCTGGCGGTGCAGGCCATAGCGCGCGACCCCGCTTAAGGCCGCGACCTCAAGGCGCCGCGTCAGTGCCCGCTCGAGTTCGGCCGTGCAATCGAGCACCATGCGCAATGCATCGTCGTATTTGCGGAAATCTGAATTCTCCACCACCTGCCGCACATAGGTCTTCGGCACGAACCCGCCGACGCGGATGCCGAAGCGCAGGATCAAATAGACGAACAGCGTATAGGCGAGCACGAAGGCGCGGCGCTTGAACAGCGGCCCGCCACGCGTGGCGCGGGCCTCAAGCTCGGCCCCAGTTGGCGGCCATCGTATCGGTGGTCCTCTGGGCGGGACCGGCCGCGCCGCATCCGGACTGCGCTCGACCAGCGCAATGAGGTCTTCGATCAATGCGCGAAAGGCGCCGGGGTCGGCAACTTTCGCCGGCACCACCATCACGGAGAGTATCACGCCGCGCGCCGAGGGAATTTCCTCGAAGCGGCACGACAACCCGGAGAGATCGGGCTGGGTGCCGGAGGGCGCCGGCGCCACCGCGAACTCGCCGCGCTTCATCGCGGCTTCGGCCCAGCCAAGCCCGCCCCCGGAAAACATCGCATAAGACAAATTCGGCGACGGGGCGAAGCGGGCGACGCGCACGTCAAACCCTTGCGCACGCAATGCCGCGACCGGCACCAGCGCCACCCGCATCACCAGATCGAGATCGTCCCTCACCCAGGTTGCGGTCGAAGCGAGCGCGTCGCGGGCACGATCGAGATCGTGCGGCGCCACCGCAAAGCTCGCGCCGTCGCCGCCGAACACGAACGGAAACTCACGTCCCTCCAGCGCATTGGTGACCGCGGCGATCACCGCCGCGCCCGCCATGTTGACCGTTTTGTAGCGCGCTTGCGCGATCGCCTTGGTCGATTCGACGATGTCGGCAACGCCGACGGTCCAACCGTCCGGCAACGGCGAATAGAGTGCCGGCTCCATCAAGCGGGCAAAGCCGCGAAAAACGGGAATGCCGCGGTAGAATATCTCGCTTCCGTCTGTCGCGGTCATGGGTGTGGAACTATCCGGGTCCTGAAATCGTCAAACAGATACGGCCGGGTTTGAAAAACGGTTCAAGGACCGGTGCGGGCGCTAGCCCATATTGATGGAAACGCTCGTGAAAACAAATGTTTTCAGGGTCCAAAAGGTTCACCGGCATAGAGGAAGTTTCGAAAGGTGAGAGGATGGAGGATTCAAATCCGACTCCGGTGCAACTCACCGCTCACGCCCTTCAGATCGGCGATCGCATCAATACGGCGGGCTTCGAGGGACAGATTTTGTCGAGCGCGCCCCTGGCCGTGCGCGTCGGCGGAAATGGAATAGCCGTGCTGTTTCGCTACGGCGTCGTGGTGCTGATCGGCCTATCGCCGGAAGAAGAGACTGATTTTCTTGAACGATTGCGCGATCGCATCTTCGGCAAGATCACGCCTCCCGAAGAGGAGTGGGCGAAGATACAGGTTGCTAAGGAAGCCGAAGAGCCGATCCCGGTCGGTGGCCCCATTCTGGTCAAGGAACTCTCCGTCGAACGGCTGCTGCTTGTATCTGACGCGTTGGCGAAAAGCGTCGTGCTCGGGCGCGACGAAAGGGAAGTCGCTAATGTCTTCGACACCATCGAGCCGTTCGCCCACGAACTTGCCAAATTCGGCAAAACTTCAAGGAATCGAACCGATCTGCTCAAGCTGATGGGCAACGCGCTGTTGGTACAGCACCGTGTCTCAGGCCGTGTCGCGGTCGGAGAAAAACCGGACGTGCTGTGGGACCGGCCCGACCTCGAGCGGCTCTATGCCCGCCTGCAGGACGAATATGAACTCAGCGAGCGCGTCGAGACCTTGAACCGAAAGCTGGCGGTGATTGCCGATACCGCCAGCACGCTGGCCGACATCATCGATACCAAACGCTCGCTGCGACTGGAAATCATCGTGGTGATCCTGATCGCGTTTGAGATCGTGATCACGTTCTATGAAATATATATCCGCAACGGGCATTGAGCGCGGCGCGTGTCAGTGCGGACGATCCGTCAAATGCTTTCCTGCCTTGGCATCATGACAGCCGACCAGATGCACGAATTTCTGCGGATGCATTTCATGGCCGTGACACCCCCCACTATCCTGCTGCGACATCGGACCGTGGGCGTCGCCATCGACGACCCCGTCTTTTGGTTGGGGGAATTTCTCAGGTACCGAGCCCGTGTCAGAAGGAATCATGGAGAGCTCCTTCGCTTGGCAGGTTGTGAGAGGCGATATCGCCGATCAGGCTGATCCCGAACTATGGCGCCAAATTGACCGGAATAACGCCGATTATGCCATTCCCTGCAACACCAGCCGATTGAGGCGCGCGGCGAACGCGGCCGGGTCTTCCGGCAATTCGCCGTCTAGGATTTGCGCTTGCTCCAGCAACAACAGCGACAGGTCATCGGTTGTCGACTTTTCGGCTTTGCCGATCGCGGCCGCCAGCGGATGCTTGAGGTTGATCTCCAGGATCGGCTTGGTCCGGGCGCCGCGATTTTGTTGCGACAACAGCCGCTCCAGTTCCCGGTCGGGCCCGTGACTGCCCGCAACCAAACACGACGCGCTGGTGGTGAGCCGCGTCGACGCCCGTACATCGGCGACGCGATCGCCGAGGCTTAATTTGATCGCCGCGATCGTGATGGCCTCGTCGGCGTCGGCCGGAGCATTGTCCTTCGCGTGCTCGGCGAGTACCGGGATCAGATCGAAATTGACATCACCCTGGCTCAGCGACTTCATCGGCTTGCCTTCGAAATCGAGCCGCGCCGAGGTCCAGAACGCATCGACCGGGTCGGTCAACAACAACACCTCGATGCCGCGGGCGGCGGCCGCTTCCAGACGCGGGTTCGACTTCAGCCGCTCGACGCTGTCGCCGATCAGAAAATATATCTCGGTTTGATTGGGCTTTAAGTCGGCGAGATATTGCTTGAGCGAGCGCTTCTCGCCTGCCGTCGTGGTGAAGCGCGACAGCGCCAGAAATTTCTCGCGCCGCTCGAAATCCTCGTAAATGCCTTCCTTGATGACGGCGCCGAAGGCATCCCAGATTTTGGTAAAGTTCTCCGGCTCCTTCTCGCTAAGCTGCTCCATTTCGCCGATCACCCGGCCGGTGACCGCCTTCCTGATCTGCGCCAGTTGCGGGTTGTTCTGCAGCATCTCGCGAGAGATGTTGAGCGGGAGATCCTCGCTATCGACCACGCCGCGAATGAAGCGCAAATAAGAAGGCAAAAGATCGGCGTCGTCGGTGATGAAGACGCGCCGCACATAGAGCTTCACTCTGCCCTTGCGCGCCGGCTCGAACAGGTCGAACGGTTTGGTCGACGGCGCGAACAAGAGGACCGCGTAGGAATAACGCCCTTCGGCGCGGTAATGCAGCGTCATCGCCGGCTCGTCGAAGGCGTGCGCGATCGACTTGTAGGCCGCGGCATAATCTTGCCGCGTCAATTCGGATTTCGAGCGCTGCCACAGCGCGCTCGCCGAATTGATTTGCCGCGGCTCGCCGTCTTCCGGAACGAGCAGAATCGGAAACTGGATGTTGTCGGAATAGGCGCCGACGATGCGCTCGATCTCGTAAGCTTCGAGGTATTCTTTCGCCTCAGGCTTCAAATGCAGCACGATCTCGGTGCCATGCGCGAGGCGCCTGGCGTCGGCTTCACTCGCCGGGGCGATTTCAAATCCGGACCCGCCGGACGACGACCAGCTCCAGATTTCATCGGCGCCCGCGCGACGACTGATGACGACGATGCGCTCCGCCACCATGAAGGCCGAATAGAACCCGACGCCGAACTGGCCGATCAGGCCGGCGCCATCCTTGGCTTCGGAGAGCCGCGACAGGAAGGATCTGGTGCCGGAGCGCGCGATGGTGCCAAGATTGTCGATCAACTCCTGCCGGTCCATGCCGATGCCGCCATCGGCAACGGTCAACGTATTATCTTTCTTGTTGGGCACGATCCGGATCTTCGGCGGCTCGCCGTCGGCGATCAGCTCCGGCCGGGCGATCGCCTCGTAACGCAGCTTGTCGCAGGCATCCGACGCGTTCGAGATCAATTCGCGCAGGAAGATGTCGGTTTCCGAATAAACCGAATGCACCATCAGATGCAGGAGTTCGGAAACCTCGGCCTGAAAGGGTTGGGATTCGACGGATGGTTCGGTCGTGGTCGTCATGATCGATCTCGCCTGATCGTGAATTGGGAATTGGAAAAATCCGATATAGCGGTCCTTCTTCCGGAGGCAAGCTCCGACGAAGGTCACGGACGCCCTCCAAAGGCAGCCCGAATGCCGACTTGGCCGAGTGATCGCCGAATCGGCTGCGTCCGCGAGAGCGAAGACTGCCCGGCGTTCCGGCTATTCGGCATCCTCCCCCAACAGAGCATTTAGCATGGCGTGCCGTGGCGAGGAGAATGGATCGATCACAGTCACCCCGGCCCAGGTGAAGCCTTCCTGAAGGTCCTCGGACAAAAGCAGACGACACCCCGCTTGCGACGCGGCCGACAAGATAACCGCATCCCATATTCCTAGTTGATGGTCTGTAGCGAGATCGGCCGCCGCCAGCATGACTTCCGGTGAGGTTTCGACAACGGGGAACGTATCACGCCAACTCAACAGGGCATCGCGGGCGTCGCTACGCGACTTTCCACCTTTGCGGACGAGCACATTGAAAAGCTCGCCAAGAACCTGCACCGGGATGACGGCAGCCTCTTGCGGCAGTCGTCGAATGAGGGCCAGAGCGGCATCACGCCGCTCGGCCCCATTGATGCCTTCCGCGTAGGCGAGCACGTTCGTATCGAACGCGATCCTCACCGATCGTCCTCGTAGAGTTCATCGCGCGTCCATCGTCCGGCTTGGATGACGGGCTGCTTTTCAAGACGGGACAGCAGCGTTGAACGAGCGCTGGTCGCCACATTGTCATGCTTGCCGGCGGGAATGAGCCGCGCGACGGGCTTTCCGTGACTGGTCACGACATAGCTGTGCCCCTCCCGAACCCCGCGCAGAAGAAGGGAGAACCTGCGATTGGCATCCGCAGCCGAAACGGCTTCCTCCATGGTAGACTCCCACAATGTAGTTATATTACCTACTTTAATAGCCATACCGAAAATTGCAAGCGCCTCTCGTCGGAGGGAGCGGAGTCGGGAAAGCCAAACGTGTTCGGCTTTGGCTTCATCCCACCCGGCCTGTTCGCGCAGATCAAAGCCCGATTCCTCGAACTGGCTCGACAGAACAAGAGCGGCGCGGTGCGCCGCTTCCGGGCAATTAATGCGCTGTCACCGTAATCCGCCGGCTACTTATTCGGGACGTTCAAGATTTGAACGCCGCGCAGGCGTAAGAATATCGCCTCCGGTTGCCATTCGGCTCTTAACGCGAATGCCTCCATTTCTGGAATGCGTTGGAGGGGCGGAAGCCGTTGAAGAGCAAATAGCGACTGTAAAAATTCGTCAAATAACAACCTGAAGGGAGCTAAGCTCGCCAACCACATATCTTTCGAAGGCGCGGTTTCGGGAGAACGCTTTTGACATAAGCAGACCATTATAAATCCGAGAATCTGCTCTCCCGGGAAAGTACCTGTTACCCATTCTAAATGATTGAAGCCCTGCCCAACGTCATCAATGCCGATCATACCTTCTGGCTTCTTCTTAGTTTTTAGCTCGATCAGGATCGAATGTTTTCTACTCTCGTTGCGCCAAAGTACGTCTAGCGTACAGGCATTGTCGTCGTCTTGTTCGGGCCGTGTGGCCGTAAAGCCAAGTACATCGCCCAAGGAGCGCATCGCCTCCTCATGCTGGCTTGATGACGCAGACGGGTCGAACAACGGATCAACGGTCCGCTCTACCTTTGCGATTTGATCGTTTTGGTGCCGCACGTCACTAGCGAATATCTCCATCAAACGTGAGTGTAATTTATTTACCGGGACTGCCGTAGTCGTAACTGAACCTGTCGTTGTAGGGTAGGGCAACGCCAATAGACTATAAATTCGACCTCTGGCTTGGGAATATTGCTTTGCCGCCGACTCGATGTCTCCCTGCAATTCGAATGTATGCCCCAACTGAATATTGTACCAGCCAGAGAGCCGCCTGTCGGCTACCACAACTTTATCGACCACGGACGCCAAAGCATCGCGTGCAGATGCTGCGTTACCGTCCCACATGTGAGCGGCGAACTCGGCCTCAGCCAAAGCTGCTTCGGTTAGTAATGCATCATTCTCAGCGGCCTGAGCTTTTTGCTCGCTACTTATATCCAGTCCCGAAATAGAATCTTGATAGTATTTCAGCCAACCGGGGTCGCGGCTCACAACCTGATTGATAAGATTCGGAAATTGCTGAATATCCTTTATCTTGAATTGTTCAACTAACGATCTGCCTAAGAGCAGTTGCTTGCGAAGCAGCTCAGGCAACAATGCCACGTTTCGCGGAGTTGACAGCCAGTTTACTAATCGTTGTTCCGACGCAAATATCGTCGAAAAGTCGTTTCTTCCGCGATTAGTGCGACCAAACATCTGCGTTATTCGATTGGCTAATTTTGCTGCAAATGAATTTCGCATTTCTAAGGCGTCGTAAAGATATGCCTCAAGGAGCGAAAAGCCGGTAGGTAACCCATCCGCCAGCATCACTCGACAGGTTGAGTGCGGAAGATCGATTCCATCTACGCGACCAACAAGGATGAAAACACTCGGCTTCGTATTGCGGCGAAATTCGTCGAGCTTTGCAGTGAATTCGGCAGTACCGGGTGCCGCGGCCAGAGCCTTGTATTTCGCGGCTGCGGTGTAACTGGGTGTCGAGATAAGTAACTTGTTCTGGGCTGAAAGACATTGGGCCAGTGTATTGTCACTTACATCTCCTACCCCGCCGTTGGTGAGCTTGCTTCGCTCGGCTAGGACTATCAGCCGCTCGCCCATCCCCGCATCGCTCTGGGGCTCGATCTTGCTTGACGGTCGGCGTCCAAAGGCTCGACAAAAATCCACTTCGCTCGTCAAAGTGGCCGATAGGTAGATTCTGCGAATTTCTGGGTCTGCTAGATGATTCAGACGCTTTGATGGGAGGAAGGCCGGACAAATTTCAATCCCCTCCGGCGCGAAAAGAATCGTGCATCTGCTCAAATGGTCCGCCAAGTGACCCAAGGGAAATCCAATTTCGGAGACTTCCGATTCCGCGTCCCTAAGTAGTTTTAAGAGGGTCGCATCTCGCGTGAGGGCGATCACTGCTCCGGGCGGTAAGAGCGCGATGCGATAGGATGAATCCCCCTGCAAAATTCGCCGGAAATATTCACCCCGACTTACTGCTTCAAAATGGGGATTTGCCAGATCAACAAGCCGAGAAAAAATATTCGGTAACTTGCTCTTATCTATTCGCAACGTAAAGCAGTCGCGAATTATCTTCTCGGCTACATGAGCATCATCAAAAATAATCGCGCCCGGTCGGTTGTCTCGGGCAAACACCGTTCTGCTATTGAATAGGGCTTGATAATTTGTGAGACAAAATCCTTCGCCAGTCGAATAGCTCTCGTTTGAAAATTTTCCTGCCACCCTTGTGGAGTGGGTAAATCCCAGTTTGGTTTCGATCTCGCGAGATGTCTGAGAAACGAGATCGTTGGTCGCACATACGTACAGAACTTTCGGTACACCCTCGTTTATCAAGCTTTGCGCGATCAGCAGCCCTACAATGGATTTCCCCGCTCCCGTGTGGAGAGAGATGAGCGTATCTCTCAGATGGCGATTATTGTGCCACAATTCGAGAGCCTTCGATTGCCCTTGCCAAAGGTCATTTGGTGTCTCCGCGAGGGCTGGAGTAGCCCGGAAAATCTCAATCGGGTCCACGGGCCGCTTAGCCGATGCCGGTCGGTTTAGACTGTTAAAATCGAAAGTGGCCATCTTCCTCCTCCGGTTCAACGTGTTACCCCGGTGTTACCCAGAATGAAACTCCGTTTGGAAAATGGCTTTCGACGTTTTCCTTTGACCCAAACAACTTGCTCTGAGTTAATAGCTTTTTCTGATGCGAGTGGTGGGACTCGAACCCACACGCATTTCCATCGAGGGACCTTGAGCCCTTAGAATTCAACCTAATGCTTGCCGGACCTAACGGCTTGCTGAGCAGCTCTTCGCTTTGAAAAATACTTCGGATGCGTCGTGGCTACCCTGTGGCTACCCGACATCAAAAAAAAGCCGCCCCGGAGGGCGGCTTTTTAATTACATCGTAAAATCAATGCGTTGTTTGGTTGCGGGGATAGGATTTGAACCTATGACCTTCAGGTTATGAGCCTGACGAGCTACCGGGCTGCTCCATCCCGCGTCAAAAGAGAAAGCGTTGTTTAATCCGATACTTACGCCGATGCAAGGAATTAATTCCCTTTGCAAAAGAGTGTTTTGTGCCAGTTTTGTGCCATGGAAATTTTGGAAAGGGCCGGAATTGGGTGCGATTATTCGGCGGCTGATAGCCATCATGTGCTGCCGATGATGGTGGTGATGATGCCGGTGCTGCTGCTGGCGCCGCCGATGATGATCATCATCATCGGCATGATGATCACCACCAGACTAGGTTCCTTTTAGAACCCGTTCACATTCCTTCGCCCGCGCGATCAGCTGCGTCGCCAGGCGTCCAATGATGGCATTGTCCAATCCATCTTTTTTCGCTTGCGCCTGGATGGCGGTGACCAAGTCGGGAAGCTGCGCGGCCATCTGGGTTAAGCCGCGCGCGCGAATTGTTGCCATTGGCGCGGGCCGATTTGGCTGAGTTTGTAGTCGCCGCCGATCTTCATCGCGAGCTTGATCTTCTGAACGGCGACCGCATCGTAGGGAAGAATGCTGGCGATATCGTAGAGTGGCGCCAGCCTTACAGTGGGACCTTCGGCCAGAAGCAGCGAGTAGTTCTTGGCATGCGCATCGGTGCCGGCAATGAGCCAGTTAAAAGCGAGGGCGTCGACGAAGGTATCAACGTCGGCTTCGCGATCGGTGGAATAGGTGCGCAATAGATCGACAATGTCGGAAGGGTTCGGACCGCCTTCGTTCTGATATTTTTTCGTCGGCATAATGCCGCGTGCCTGGCAAATATCTTCCTGATGGATACGAACGATATCGTTGCCGACGATCTGCCTGTCGTAGCGTTCGATCACGATGGCGATTTCTTTTTCGAACCGCATCACCTTGGTGTCGGCGACCGGCAAGCCGAGATGGCGTGCGAGCAGCAGGCAGAGATGCTCGTTTTCAGCGTGACCGTCGAAATGCCCGGTCGGCGGCTTGAGGATATGCGTGGTCGGAATCCGCCCTGACGGAACGCCCCAACGACCTTTCTGCAGCAGAAGGGCAGTTTTTGGCTGGGCGCCGGCAAGGCTGAACTGCCCTGTGTCGCGCGGCAAACGCCAGGCAGCGTGATCTTCGCGTAAGGTCTGGAGGCGTTGGGCGATGGCCGGCTCATCGAGCCATTCGACTTTGTCATCTTTGCCGCTCTTCAAGGCTTCCAGGCGATCATGCCTGACAAACTGAACAGCGCCCGCGCAATCTTCGCCGACGTGAGAGATGAGGGCAAAGACGTTGCGCGCCGATATCTGAAATTTCCTGGCCCAGCGATCAAGCACGTGCGCGTTATCCGGAAGCAGCCCCCACAAGAAGGCTTGAATGACGGCGGGGCCGTGCTCTTCGGCGGCGAGCGGCATCGAAAGCGACAAGGGATACGCTCCACGTGCGCCGCGCCACTTGTTGTCATAGACGAAGGTTAAGCGGCCACGCGTGTCATTGCGTACGCGACCAATTTCGTTGCCAGCCAGGAGAGCGACAAGTTCGTCAGTCATGCTTTGCCCTTTTTGGCTCGGGCGACGATAGCGTTGATATCGACGCCAGATGGGGCTGCGCGAGTGCCTGGTTCGCCGCTTGCATGCAGAGGGATGCCCAAGGCATCAAGGGCGCGGAGTACAAGCGTCAGTTCGGCACGCGGGTGGCCATGCTCGATATCGATTACCCATTGGCGGCTGACGCCGATGCGTTTAGCCAGCGTCGACTGATCGAGTTTGAGACCCTTACGCCTGTCGCGAATGACGGCGCCGAGGTCGGTGGGTGTTCGGATGAGCATGGCGTTTCCAATGTCAACGTTCGCTTACATTAGCATATGTCAGCGTTCGCTGACAGTGAAAAAATGTCGTCGTTCGCTTACAATCCAAAATGTCAGCGTTCGTTTACATTTATAAGATAAAATATCGATACATTTCAGTAATTTAGAGAAATTTCAGCGGTTGGAGCCGAACATATCGGCGGCGATTTCGTCCATCGCCTTCTTATGGTCGTCCGACTTGAACAGGTGGCCGTAACGATCCATCGTGACTTGCAGGCTGCTGTGCCCGGCAAAGGTCTGCACCGTCTTCGGGCTCAACCCAGCATCGATCCAGCATGACACCGCGAAATGCCGCAAGGCGTGCCAGTTGAACCGTTCTGGCGGGGGCGAATTCCGCCGTTCTTCCTCATACTTCTTGGCAAGCAGGCCGAACAGGGGAAGGAATTTCCGTTTCACCATATTGTCGTGGTTGGTGTAGGAGCCCCGGTCGTTCGGAAAGACGAGGTCGCCCGCCTTCTTGCGTTTGGTGCGAAGTTTCCATTCCTTGAGCATCAGCACGAGAGACTGAGCCAAAGGTATCACCCTCATTCCGGCTGTGGTCTTGGTGACATCCTCTTCTCCGAATGCATCGACCCGTGTCTCGACTTTCACTTCACCTTTCGCAAAATCGAGATGATGCCAGCGAAGCGCATGTAATTCGCCAGCGCGGACGCCGGTCGCGCTGGCAAAGGCAAGCTTGACCCGAAAATCCTCATTGGCGATCGTGAGCAGGGCACGCATGGCTTCCTTGGTCGGCGGCACGATCTTGCGGGCGCCTTCGTCACGGCGGCCGATCACCTTGACGCCCTTCGCGACATTGATCCCGATCATGTCGCGATTGACCGCATAACCAAGTATTTGCTGAAGTGTGCTCAGGATTTTGCGAGTGGTAACGACCGTCACTCCCGCATCCCTCAGCCGGTCGCGAAAATCGTTCACGCTACGCGTGGTAAGCTGCGAAAGCTTGATGCTGCCGATCCCGCCGTCGAATTCCTTGAGGCGTGATGGGCGGCTTTTTCCCTCGTGGCGGTTCGGATCGCGGCAAATGTAATTGCCGATATGACCATCCATCACGTCGTAATTTCGCTGCGTCATGCGCTCACCGCGTTTGCGGCGGCCTTCGCAATATTCAAGGAACAGAGTAGCTGCGTCCGTTACCGTGAATTTCGCGGCATCGCCTCGAAAGGTACCGGCGCGTATCTGGCCTTCAGTCGCGATGCGAAACGCGTCGGCTTCCTTGCGGCTTTCGAACTGGCGCCGCTCCCGATGGCCGTTGGCGTCCATGACGTCGACGATCCAGCGAGTGCTTTCGACGCCATCGGCATTCTTCCATGTGCGCTTACGGATCGACATGACTGTTTACCCCTACGCGACGGTAGCATTCGATTCTGCAGCGACGAATCGAAAAAGGCCCTAGAACTGCCCCGTTACCAAACGTTCCCAACCATTCCCTATTGGATTCTATCCGAAAGGGAATAAAATACAATCGGATTTTTTCCGAAAGGAAGTTTTCCTCGATGGCAACACCACCCGACCTTGTGAAGGCGGTTAGCGCGGCAACGGGACTTCCGTTAGCAACCGTCACGGACCTCGATCGCCGGCTAGTCACGCGGCAACTGCGAACGAAGGGAGGACGCGGCCCTAACGCAGCGATGGTGACACCGCTTGATGCCGCCAGGTTGCTTACGGCTGTGCTTTCTAGTCCGCAGTCGAATGCGGCAGCGGAATCTGTCCTGCGCCACGAGCGCACACAGCCTGACACAGACCGATCAAACAAGGGACTGTTTGGAAAGATTGGCCTGGATGATCTGGCGGGGCTCGTACCAGACCACGGTTTCGTGGACGGCCTGGCGGCGCTCATAACGTCTGCCGCGAGTGGTTCACTTGCCAGGTTGATGACCGGGACCAAAGGCGGGAAGGCCCCTCACCTCGAAGTCTTTGCATTTACCCAAGCGACGCATGGGCGCATCCGGATTTCTGGACTACCAAACGGCACCACGGCGAGCGTTGAGTACGTACCGGCATTACGAAAAGGCCGGACGGGAAAAAGCCGGGACGCCAAAGTTGAGAATGCGGGCGATCTGGAGCAATCGCGCCGCATTACGGAACAAACAATTCTGCCAGTTGCACGGCTCTTTGCGGAGAAACAACGTGAACGACAATGACCCAGGGTTAGCCGAAGACCTTCTTCGTGGGGCGGATGCGATCGCGATCTTTTTGTTCAATGATCGGAACATGCGGAGAAAGGTCTATCACCTGGTGGCGACCTCGAACCTGCCGGTCTTCAAGTTGGGCTCAATGATCTGCGCAAGGAAGTCCGTGCTTCTAAGATGGATCGAAGAGCAGGAGGGGCGTCATACCGCCGAGAACCGGAAGAAAGCGTGATCCGTCGGAAGAATTGAAAAGGTTTCGCACTGCGAAATTTCTTAATTGACTCAAACCGCTAAAAAGAACAAATTAGGAACATTCCCTCGGCTCGTCCGACAAGGAATTTGCACTATGGATTGCGTCGCTACTCATTAATTGAGGACTTCGCAGCCGGGTTCAAAGCAAGCACTCTCATCTGCCGCCGCGGGAATGCCCAGCGCAACAGCGCCGGGCCAATCAACAGCAGCTTGGGAGAAACACCATGGAACCGCACACGGTACCAAACAACGACACACATCAGCCGTTGGCCGACGATCTACTTCGCGGTGCCGACGAAATCGCCAAATTCATCTTCGGGGCGGAAAGAGGCAGCCGCCGTAAGGTATACTATCTTGCGGAATGCTGCCGGCTGCCGGTGTTCCGGCTTGGGTCGGTTCTGTGCGCCCGCAAGAGCGTGTTGCTTGGATGGATTTCGGGACAGGAACTCAAGTCAGCTCGGAGGACCGAAAGAAACGCCTAGCGCTGCAAACGCCTCAATTCGAATATAGCATCAGCGTACTCGACAGATCGCTTCGGGCACGTATCGACCGCAACGTTTAGATAGGTAATTGCCTTGTCAACATTAGCCCGCGATAACTCCCATTCGCCGACATAGAAGTTGGCCTCACACCGTCTCGCGTCGTCTTCTGCCACCACAAAAACTGCATTGGCGGAGCGTTGGTCCATAAAAAGCTCAACGATTGGATACGGCCACTCAGTTTTGTTTAATTTTTTTGAAAGTACCACTAATTCGGCGCCTGGTGCCTTTTCGCCTTCCTTTGCCCTAGCGAGGTACAGTGCAAGTGCGGCGTACGCGAAGTCCGGCTCCTGAGCCGCGGTTTCCAAATAGTTGCTTATCGCGGAGTTATATTTGCCGAGATGGAGCTGAGCAGTCCCAGTAATGTAGAGAATCGCGGCGCTGTCGCCCCAACCCAACGTGCCTGCCCTCTCAAAGTCTAAGAGTGCAAGCGCAAACTCCTGCATGGCATAGCGCACTCGCCCACGCCGGTAATAAACGAGCGGCTGATTGTGATCTCGGGCCTCAATCTGATTCAATTTGCCAAGTGCGTTGTCGAATTTTCCTGCGGAGAAATAAAGGTCACCGGCTTCAAGATACGCTTCGACGAAATTTGGAGCCAACTGAATTACCTTGTCGAAATTGGCCAATGCGCGCTCGTCGTCATGGACTGCTGCAAACGCCCTCGCGCTCCAAAACCAAGGGCTTGCATCGTTTTTATCGACATTCACGGCATTATCGTAATCGCTATAAGCAGATTCGCGATCACCGAACTTCTCGTGCACCCCCGCCCGCTGGGTAAAAACCATGGCACGCTTTCTGCCCTGGGCCAACTTTAACGCTTGTTCTAGATCGTCGAGAGTGCCTTCGCGATCTCCGGCGTCGCTGCGAAGTTCAGCTCGTTCTGTCAAAGCACTCAAGGACGGCTCTTGCTTTATGAGTTCATCGTAGTCTCGCAAGGCGGCACCTCTGTCCGTATGGCCACGAATCCTTGCACGGACCTGAAGCGCGCCCGGGTAGTCCGGCGCGATTTCCAGTATCTTATTGTAGTCTTTAAGTGCCTCATCGTATTGCTCTCGGCGCAAATAGTATGCTGCGCGATAAGAATACACGAGTGGGGTCGGCCTTTCCTTCAGCGCTTCGTCATAATCGCGAAGCGCATTGTCCCATTCTTCTCGCACAACATAAAGGCTCGCTCGCGCGACCAGGAGGCCAGCCCTTTGAGACCCTACGGGGAATAACGATAAGCCCCTTGCTGCGGCATCAAAAGCTGAATCGTATTGTGGGCGCACCACCGCCATCAAGAACTCAGCCAACGCGCTAATACCGGTGCCGGCCGAAAGATGAGCGCATTGCTCAAGGTCCTTGATGCCTTTCTCGGTGTCCTTGAGGTCTTTCTCCTTGTCCCCCTTTCGCAAAAAAAGGTCGCCTCGCAGGAAAAATCCAAACCCATTTTGAGGTTCAAGTTCGACCAGCTTATCGCAGTATGGCAATGCCTCACTAAATTTTTGGCGCCGCATTTGCAAAAGGCAAGTGAAGCCGTTTGCTGCAAAAGATTTGGGATTCACCTGTAGAGCCTGTTGCAGGTTCAACGCGGCGGCCGTATATCGGCCCAACTCAGAATACGCGTTTCCCAACTGCGCGAAACTCTCCGCGCTCTTGGGGTCCATACGAGTTGAGGTGACAAAGTCATCGATTGCGAGCTCTAGGACACGTGGGCCGGTTGCTCCCCAGGCATAGGCAAGGCCGCGGCCAAAGAAGGCATCAAAATTTTCACCTTCCCTAGATAATTCAATCGCGCGGGTGAAGCTTTTCACCGCCTCATCATAGCGATTGGCGAGAAGCATTGCGTAGCCGCGATTGGAAAAGGCATCCGCAAAGCCTGGATCGAGTCTAATTGCCCGATCGTACTGCGCAATCGCATTGTCGTATTCACCCTGTCTCGCGAGGAGAAGCCCGCGGCCGTTGTAGGCCGGCGCTAAATTGTCATCCAGCCGGATCGCCTCATCGTAGTCTTGCCGGGCTTGGTCAATTTCGCCGTGTGAGCGATGCAGGTTGCCTCGATTGCTAAACGCTTGAGCGAGGTTGGAATCTAACTTGATGGCCTGATCGTAGTCCGCCAGCGCGGCTTCGTAATTGCCTATTGCAGAATAGGTATTGCCTCGACCGTTGAACGCATTGGCAAAATCTGAGTTTAGCTTAACGGCTTGGTTGTAGTCGGCGATAGCCGCATCATACCGTTTCAGTTTCTGATAGGCGTTGCCACGGTTGCCGTAGGCAACTGCGAACTTTTCAACCTTCATGATCGCCTTGGAGTAATAATCAACCGCATCTTCGTATTGGCCCCTATCGTAAAAAATATTGCCAAAATTACTGAGTGGCCAGGCGAAATTCGAGTCTGCATCAATGGCGGCTTGAAAGTGCTCCGAGGCGCTCTCATCATCGCCCTTGTTCCGGTAGGCGACGCCAAGCTCGTTGTGATCGTTCGCATTTGCGTCAAGATCGACGACAGCCGTCCATTCACGGATTTGCTCGTCGATATCACCCGCCACTCCTGCGCTGGTCGCGAGGTCGCGATGGGTTTGCGTCTCAATCTTACGGTTTGCGTTGCTGGCCTCGCGATGCTCTCGCGCAACGACACGCCTCAAGTCTCTGGCCGCGTCGTGCTTGCCCTGCTGATCTAGTTGCAATGCCTGCCGTAACCGGGGATCGGCGTTGCGCAAAGCTTCGGCGGCGTCGCTTGAGCTCGTATCGACGGTTGCGATATCGGCAATGGCGGCCGAGTCTGACCGATTAGCTGCTGTAATCGAGGAGGCCAGCAGCTCGGGCACGCCGCTCTGTTTGATTGGTTCTCTTTGAGATCCAGGTGTGACCTGCACAACAGTGCTGGTCCTGAATGCCAGCGTGACCGCAATAATCCCCAGACACCCGACGCTGAAGAGCAAAACACCAGCCATTAAATAACGGGTTGATGAGTAGCGATGGAGAAAATCAATGTCCGCCGACCGGCTGTTGGCGGCGACCGGGGGTGGCGCGCCGACTTCAGATAGCTGGGCAATCTCAACTGATGCGCTGCTCTGTTCGGGTGCCGCATTCGGTGCGGGCGATTGCGGCGCAGCGTCACCGACCTTACCTGCGTTGCCCAAAGACTTCTTTTGTTCAGAGAAGAAGTACTGGGCCGACGTAAGACAATGTTCGAGCGGCGCGATCCAGCTGGTCTCGTCATCATCGTCAAAATCGGGCGCATCGGCACAGATTTCCAACTCATGGAGAGCGAAGCAAGTAATTCTGACGTGCTCGGGCTGAATGCGCCAAGGCTTGCCGCCCTCGCGCCGAAAATAGTTGCGACCGGCTGCGTTGAAACCAAACAGCCTCTCATAGGTCCCCAGAGCATCTGCTGGCATTGAATGGACCTTGTCTTCGTCGACATAGGAAACTTTCGAGTGTGCCTTGGCGATCTGGTGCAAGGCAGCCTGCAGCCGCAATTCGGTAAATCGGTTTGGTCCGCGACGAGCCAGCAGTTGAATGAGGTCGTCGAGCAACCGCCGCACTTCATTATTCGTCAGCGATGGACTGTCGCCGCTCGGATATCTTTTACCGGACATTGCTCTTTGATCTCGCCGCCCCTTTACGTTGTTGGCATTTTGGAGGGTTTTGCATCGCGGCGCCAGTCGGCGGTGGTCTTTGCGGTGGCAGTCTGACCGCATCAGTAGATCGACCTAACCCATTGTAATAACAATGAAAACATAAATATAAATTGAAGATTAGTTATGTATACTGTAGTATTAATAGAGGTAAACTGCTCGATATGCATACAAATGGAAATAAAGATTTTTACCAAAGTCGATCTGGAGGCCGGCGTCCTACCCGCAATGGAGCATAGTGCCCTAATTGAAGGGGAATACGTCTTGCATCGCGACCCAAAGGAAGGACCCGCCCTCTTCAGCCGCAAGCCGCAAGGCTTGCCTTTGTCCGCGCATTATTATTGGCACGGGCGTAAGCATCGCGAGGACGGGCCGGCCTATATTCGCTTTCGGGAAGATGGCAGCATTTCGGACGAAACGTATTGGCGGCATGGCGTCTTGCACCGCAACCCATATGAAGGGCCGGCCTGGGTCTCGCGCTCCTCACGCGTCGATCCCTCGATCCTGACGATCGAGCGTTACTATTATCACGGCAAGCCCTGCCGCGATCCGGCTGACGGCCCATGCTACATTAACCGTGATCCCGGCAGCGGCCGTATCCTGGAGCAATACTACACCACTGCCGAGGAGGCCTTTGTGCTTCTGCGTGCGTCCCCGCGACGGCGCCGGTCGCCCGCCAAGCTAGCCGCTTGTCCTTCCTAACGCCCTAAATTTCCACGAGCGCCTATTTTTCGTCGCCTACCGGGGCTTTACCGGGTGTTACCGGGTCTGGTGCTGTTTCCTACCAATTGACACTACCGGAATGCCTGTCGTGGCATCGCACGGAGCAGCGGCGGCACGTCGTTGCTCAAAAGCGGAGCCTAACGATGACCGGAAAAGAGAAACCTAAACTGCTGCAATTGCGGGCCATGCTGCCCGACACCGACGATGATTTGATTCACCTCGTCCGCTCAATGGTCCGCGACGAGCTCGCCGTCCTTGCCGCCCAGGATTGGGCGCCGCTGCTTCCCTCGGGCCCGAGCCAAACTCGCGACGCTGGCCCAAATTCTTGCGACTGATGTTTCAGGCTCAAAGGAAGGCCGCCCAACGAGCCTAACGTCGACGATTCTTCCCACCTAACGAATCCAGGAGATAGAGATGAGCAGTTCACCGTCCAACAACGGCAACATTGCCGCCCTGATTGAACAGCACCTACTTTAGGCCGGATCGGGTTCAACATGCCGGTGCGCAGTAAGAAACGCCGCCCAGTATCAGCGCCCGCAAGCCATCCCCTCGGCGCCGGCGCCAAGGTGCCTGTCTTCATCATCGCCGATGATGGCCAGCCGATCTTTGAAGGCTGGGTTAGCATCGTGTCCGCCTGCATTTCATACCCTAACTGGTACCGGGTTCGCCTGCGCGACGAGCAGGTGACCCGCATTCGCTTCATCAATCCAGATTGGCAGAAAAACCCGGAGCGCTCGTTCGCGCTTCTTCGGGAGTTTCTGCACACCGGCGCGCTGTCGCCGTTCGACGAGTTTTTCCCACCCGACCTTTAATGAAAGGAGCATGCCATGGACGACATATATGGTGACAAGGACGAACGCCTTCCGAGTCTGGATTGGGTCTCCAGACTTCTGATCAAGCTCGCGGGGGCGGACGAAAAAACTCTGATCGCAAAATGCCCGCAGGACATTCCCAAAATCAAAATGCAAGCGGGCCTGTTCGTGGCAGTCCTGTGCTACTCGGCGGTTGTTCTCGCCCTCGTCACCTACAAGCTCTTCGGGGAGCCGGGGCATTTCAATTTCGGCCTTGCCCTTGGCTCGGTGGGTGTCGCGAGCCTGATCGGCCTCTGTGACGTGTATGTTTTTCTGCATTGCTCCTGGGTGAAGGCAGGCATCGACGAACTCAGGAAGACAGCGGGTTTGGAAATTCCGTTGCCGCGCGCCCAGCTTCTCAAGACCAACTTGTTCTTGGTGAACCGGAGCGCGCTCGCTGGTTGTTGGGCGTACATCATCGGACTCTGCCTTGGGCTGCTAGTCTACGAGAAGGACATTTCGAACTACAACGGAAACGCCTATCTGAAGAATAACGCGGCGGTCGTCGTCCAGGTCAGCGGACCGATCGATGCGGAAATCAAATCGGCGAAGGAGACGGTGGACATTCAGGCGGCAGCGGTAAAGGCACTGTCGAGACAAACCACCGCGCTGCGCCAGAATGAGGTCAACTGGATTCTCCGCCGCAGCACTAAAAAGCGCCAGACCGAACCCGCAACCGACATACGGGTTCGCCCGTTCGAAACGAGGCTGGCCGAGGAAAGCGCCAGGCTGGAGACGATGAAGGCGCGTCTTGCGGACCTCGTGCGCGGCAGAAACAACGCGATCCGCGCGGCTGTCGACAGCGCGCCGGACC